>Ga0153994_1000014_pt1 | contig 275921 bp, 244 predicted proteins | sample TSNC078MetaG_FD_104735 | JGI IMG/M metagenome (GOLD analysis project Ga0153994, IMG submission 104735) | Attine ant fungus gardens microbial communities from North Carolina, USA - TSNC078 MetaG | ecosystem: Host-associated > Fungi > Mycelium > Unclassified | place: USA: North Carolina, Lumber...
AGCGCCGATGGTACTGCAAGGGGGACCTTGTGGGAGAGTAGGACGCCGCCGGACTTATCGTGCAATACCAGGGAACCCCTGACCAGTACTGGTCAGGGGTTTTCTGCGTTCCACGACCGTTCCAGGACTGTTCCAGGACCGCTCCAACGCCGTCCACAGGGCCGCCGCAGCCGGGGTCGCCCGCGATAGGATCGTCGGCGTCATGACTGCGCCATTCACCACTGCCACCGGTTCCGACGTCCGCGTCCGATTCTGCCCCTCGCCGACTGGGACGCCCCACGTCGGCCTCGTGCGGACGGCCCTGTTCAACTGGGCCTACGCCCGGCACACCGGCGGCAAGCTCGTGTTCCGCATCGAGGACACCGACGCGGCACGGGACAGCGAGGAGTCGTACCAGCAGATCATCGAGGCGCTGCGGTGGCTGCAGCTCGACTGGGACGAAGGCGTCGAGGTGGGGGGACCGCACGGCCCCTACCGGCAGTCCGAGCGGTCCGACGTCTACGAGGACGCCATCGCGAAGCTCAAGGACGCCGGCCACCTCTACGAGTCCTTCGTGACGCCGGAGGAGATGGAGGCGCGGAACGTCGCGGCCGGTCGCGACCCCAAGCAGGGCTACGACAACCACGAGCGCGACCTGACCGACGACGAGCGCCAGGCGTTCCGCGACCAGGGCCGTGAGCCGGCGCTCCGGCTCCGCGTGCCGGACCGGGATCTGAGCTTCGACGACCTGGTCCGTGGCGAGATCACGTTCAAGCAGGGCACGTTCCCGGACTTCGTGGTGGTGCGCCCGAACGGCAAGCCGCTGTACACGTTCACGAACCCGGTCGACGACGCGCTCATGGGCGTGACGCACGTGCTCCGCGGCGAGGACATCCTGTCGTCGACGCCGCGACAGATCGCCCTCTACGAGGCGCTGTTCGAGATCGGGATGGCCGAGTTCATCCCGCGCTTCGGGCACCTGCCGTACGTGATGGGCGAGGGCAACAAGAAGCTCTCCAAGCGCGACCCGGAGTCGAACCTCTTCCACCACCGGGCGAACGGCATGATCCCAGAGGGGCTCATCAACTACCTCGCGCTGCTCGGTTGGTCGATCGGTCCCGACCGCGACGTGTTCTCGATCGACGAGATGGTCGAGGCGTTCGACGTCGCCGACGTGAACCCGAACCCGGCCCGGTTCGACCACAAGAAGGCCGAGTCGATCAACGGTGACCACATCCGCCTGCTTCCGCCGGCGGACTTCCGGGACCGCCTGAAGCCGTACCTGACCGAGTACCTCTCGGACCCGCCCACCCCCGAGCAGGAGCACGTGCTCGAGGCCGCGGCGCCGTTGGTGCAGGAGCGCATGCAGCTGCTCAGCGAGGCCCCGGGGATGCTCGGGTTCCTGTTCACGGCGGACGGCGACCTCGTCGTCGAGGAGGACGCGCTCGCGAGCCTCAAGGGCGACCCGACCGAGGTCCTCACCGCGAGCATCGCCGCGCTCGAGCCGCTCGACGACTGGCGGACCGAGGCGATCGAGGGTGCGCTCCGCATCGCGCTGATCGACGGTCTCGGCCTGAAGCCGCGCCTGGCGTTCGGTCCGCTGCGCGTCGCGGTCTCCGGTCGTCGGATCAGCCCGCCGCTGTTCGAGTCGATGGAGATCCTCGGCAAGGACTCGACGCTCGCACGGCTCCGCGCACTCTCGGCTCGCTGACGTGTACGACGTCGCGGTGATCGGTGCGGGGCCCGCTGGTCTCAGCGCCGCGCTCAACCTGGTACGGGCGAAGCGGTCCGTGCTGCTGCTCGACGCGAACCGTCCCAGGAACGCCGCCACCCTGCGGTCGCACGGCTTCCTGACTCGCGACGGGGTGTCGCCGCTCGAGCTCCGGAAGCTCGGACGCGCGGAGGTCGAACAGTACGCAGAGGCCACGGTCGTGCAGGCGATCGTCGACCGTGTCGCACCGGACGGCGGCGGCTGGCGCGTGCACGGGACCTGGCGCGGCGCCGAGGTGGACGAGACGGCGCGCACGGTGGTCATCGCGACCGGGCTCCGTGAGGAGTTCCCGGCGCTGCCGTCCCTGCGGGCGTTCTACGGCACCGCGATGCACAGCTGCGTCGAGTGCGATGCCTACGAGCGGTCCGGCGAACCCCTGGCGTTCGTGTGCGAGACCGCCGACGTCGTCGATCGGGCGCTGCTCATCGCGGCGTGGACGGACGACCTCGTCGTGTACACGAACGGGATCGCGCCGCTCGATGCCGACGGTCGCCGACGGCTCGCCGACGCGGGCGTGCGGATCGACGAGCGGCCCGTTGCCGACCTGGAGGGGGACCGGTCCGGGATGACCGGCGTGCGCCTCGCAGACGGCCACGTGGAGCCGCGCACGGGCGGGTTCGTCCGGCCGACGTGGCACGTCGACCTGGACTGGGTCGACGCGGCACTCAACCGTGACGCCGAGGGACTCGTGGTGGTCGACCGCGTCGGACGCACGACGGTCCCCGGGCTGTACGCCGTCGGCGACGTGACCCCGCCCGGGCCCGAGCAGCTCATCGTCGCCGCCGGTCACGGTGCGACGACCGCCGCCGCGGTGCACCGCGACCTCGTCGGTGGTCTTGCGGACCTCCGGGATGCTGTACAGTAGATGACCGTGCCCCGGACAACGGGGACGGGAGACCGACAGGTCTTTTGGGGTATGGTGTAATTGGCAACACAGCGGTTTCTGGTACCGTCGTTCTTGGTTCGAGTCCAGGTACCCCAGCAGATGTGAGAACGGCCCCCGGGATGACCCGGGGGCCGTTTTCGTGCGCCGTTCACAGCACGTTCAGCGGCACCCGCGAGGATGCGCAGAACCGCAGGATGTCCGCACCCGCCGTCGTCACCCCTGGAACGGGGACCACTCGTCGACTTACTGTCCGAGTGGCCGTACCGGACGGGCGGTCAGCAGACGATCCAGGGGAACTGCCATGACGTCCACCGACGCATTGCTCCACCACCGTTGGGACCACACCGCTGTGGTCCCCGCCGCGGACGACCACTCGGTCCTCGAGCGCTGGGCACGCGTCGTGACCGCGTACCCGGACGAGCCGGCCCTCGCCGGCAACGGCCGCGCGTGCACGTTCGCCGAGGCGGATGCGCTCGCGTCGTCGCTCGCCGCGGTCCTCGCCGAGCGGCTGCACCCCGACGACCGGACCGGAGCCGGCGTCGGCGCGGTCCCCGGCGGTGCTCCCGTCCCGATCGGCGTCATGGCCGGGCAGACGACCGAGGCCGTGGTGGCCGTCCTGGCGCTGACGATGGCGAACCGCGTCGTGGTGGTCCTCGACGACCACCTGCCGGAAGCCCGGCTGCGCCACGTGGTCGAGCTCGCGGGCGTCTCTGAGGTCCTCGCGGACGCCGAGCACGCGGACCTCGCCGCCTCGGTCATCGGCGACGCCGGCCCGGTCCACGACCTGGACGCACTGCTCGACGCGTCGGCGGACGCCGCGGACCGCACGGCCAGCGCCGATGCGGTGGCGCGGAGCACCGGCGTCGCCGAACAGGAGCGACGTGGGACAGACCCTCTCGTGCTGGTCTTCACCTCCGGGTCGACCGGCATGCCGAAGGGCGTCGCGATGACCCACCGGCAGCAGCTGCAGAACGCCGAGCAGGACGCCGTCGCACTCGGGCTCCGACCGGGGGACCGGATGGGCCTCGTGCTCCCGCTGTCCTTCGCGGCCGGCTACCTCATGGCCTTCGACACCCTGCTGAACGGCGGGGCCATCGTGCTCCTCGACCCGCGGGACCTCGGCACCGAACGACTCCTCGAGCGGATGCCGGAGGAGGACGTGAACGTGCTCGTCTGCACCCCGCACCTCCTCCGGTCCATCGTCCAGACGAAGCAGGCGGTCCCCGGCGGCGCACGGCTGCCGTTCCGCTTCCTGATGACCGTCGGCGAACCGATCACCGGCACGGACGTCGTCGCCGCGCGCCCGGTGCTCGACGCCGGGACGGTGATCTGGAACGGCTTCGGCGCGAGCGAGATGGGGTGCGTCGCGTACTGCTCGGTCGCTCCGGGCGACGACGTCGCTCCCGGCGTGATCCCCGCCGGGTTCCCGCTCCCCGGCAAGACCGCCAGGATCGTCCGCGAGGACGGCACCCCGGCCGACCTCGGCGAGACCGGCGAGCTCGTGATCGAGTCCGACGGCCTCTCCGCCGGGTACTGGGGCGCACCGGACAAGACCGCCGAACGCCTCGGCGCGACGGACGACGGCACGCCGACGTGGCGTCAGGGCGACCTCGCGAAGCTCGAGGCCGACGGCAGCCTGGTGCTCCTCGGCCGCTCCGACGACGCCGTGAAGGTCCGCGGGTACCTCGTCGAGCCCAGCGAGGTCGAGGCAGCGCTCCGCGCCGTCGAGGACGTGCACGACGTCGTCGTCACCGCGCTCGTCGAGCCGCCGGCCGTCACCCGCCTCGTCGCCTACGTCGTCGGTCGCCCTGGACGTCGGACCCCGGCACCCGCGGCGATCCGCCGTGCGCTCCGTGATCGGCTGCCGGAGTACATGGTGCCTGCGTCGATCGTCCCGATGCCCGAGCTACCCCGCAACGAGCGCGGCAAGGTCGACCGCGCGCTGCTCCCCGGTGCGCCGTCGATCGAGACCGAGATGGTGGAGGGCGAGTACGACCAGTGGGAGCTCGTCGTGGGGCAGATCTGGGCGGAGGTCCTCGGCCTCCGCGGTGTGCACCTCGACGAGGACTTCTCCGCACTCGGCGGCGACTCGCTCTCCGCCGAGGAGATGCTCGCGATGGTGCACGCCCGGCTCGGCGTCGACATGCGCGCGTCCGAGCTGCTCGAGCACCCCACGCTGCGAACCTTCGCACGACACGTCCGCTCTGGCACCAGCGCGCTGCCGAGCCACCCGGACATCGTGAAGGTGTCCGAGGCGCGGACCCCCGGACGCCCGCCGGTGTTCTGCCTGTCCGGCGGCGGCGCGCTCGGCCTGACGTTCCTGCCGCTCTCCCGGTACCTGCCGGAGCACGACGTCTACGCGATCCAGCAGCACGGCCTGGAGCGGCGGGCGATCCCGGACCGCAGCATCGAGCAGAGCGCCCGGCGGTACATCGCCCTGATGCGCATCGTGCAGCCGCGCGGCCCGTACATCATCGTGGGCCACTCGCTCGGCGGCATCGTCGGACTCGAGGTGGCACGGCTCCTCACCGAGGCGGGGGAGGAGATCGAACACCTCGCACTGCTCGACTCGTACCTGCCCCGCACCCGGACCGAGGCCGCGCAGCTCAACTTCGCCAGGATGCAGCCCCGTGAGCCGCGGAACGCCGCCGTCCGCGCGCTCCGACACGGTCTCGACCGCGCCGTGAAGCGCGTGCTGCCGTCCGGCGTGCCGTACGGAGACCTCTTCGTGCGTCGTGCACGGGCCTACGGCGCCGGGGTGCTGCGCTACGGCGGCCAGAAGGACTTCGACGCGATGTTCGACCACGCCGAGATGATCGTGCGCCGGCACACGCCGACGCCCTTCCACGGGCGGTCGACCTTCGTGCTCGCGGAGGACAACCCGGACGTCGAGCGCTGGTCCTCGGTGCTCCGCGGGGACAACCGCACCGTGCACATCCAGGCGGAGCACACGTCGCTGCTGCGCGAACCGCACGTCGCGGAGCTCGCAGCGGAGCTGCGCGCCGCCCTCGGGACGGACCCGACCCGGCCCTGACGGCCCCAACAGACGGACGGGAGGCTCGTGGCGACCCCGCCACGAGCCTCCCGTCCGTCCCGGGGCGACCCGACGACCCACCGCAGCCCGCTTGCGGGTTTCCGTATCCGCACCCGCGGGCCCGCAACGGATCACCGTTCGCATTGACCCGTCACCCCGCCCCGACGAAGGTGGGAATCCCCAGGGAATGGCGTACCCCCGCTCCCGACGGGAACGACGGTGCACCCTCACCGCCGTGCACCGCAGCTGACGTACCCGCGTCCTGAGTCCTCGCGTACCCCGAGGGCCATCGACCGTCGCCGTGACGGTCTTCCCGATTGCAGCCCTGAACCCGACAGGAGCACCATGTCCGCCAGCACGATCCGTCCCCTGGACCCTCGCGTCTCGGTCGTCATCCCCGCGCGCAACGAGGCGAGGAACCTCGAGATCATCCTCCCGAAGCTCCCGCCGGTGTACGAGGTGATCCTGGTCGACGGCAACTCGGTCGACGACACCATCGCGACCGCCCAGCGCCTCATGCCGACGATCAAGGTCGTGCAGCAGACCCGGAAGGGCAAGGGCAACGCGCTCGCCTGCGGGTTCGAGGCCGTCACCGGCGACGTCGTCGTCATGTTCGACGCCGACTGCTCGGCGGACCCCGACGAGATCCCGCGCTTCGTCGACGCGCTGGTCGCCGGTGCCGACGTCGCCAAGGGCACGCGCTACGCCCTCGGCGGTGGCAGCGATGACATCACGATCGTCCGCAGCCTCGGCAACCGCGGTCTGAACGTGGTCTGCAACCTGCTGCTCGGCGCCCGTTACACGGACCTCTGCTACGGCTACAACGCCTTCTGGGCGGACACGCTGCCCAAGATCGGCCTGCTGTCCTCGACGCTGCCGAAGCCCACCGACGGCTCGATGCTGTGGGGCGACGGCTTCGAGATCGAGACGATCCTGACCTGCCGCTGGTCCGCCGCGGACCTGGCGATCTCCGAGGTGCCGAGCCACGAGAAGCTCCGCGTCCACGGCACCAGCAACCTGAACGCCGTGACCGACGGCATCCGCGTGCTGAAGTCGATCATGCACGAGCGTCGCCGCGCCTCCGAGGCGCAGGCACGCGCGCGCCTCACCCCGGTCACGCCCCGTGTCGTCCCGACCGCCGTGCCGGCACTGGACGAGGAAGCCGCGTGAGCGTCCCGACGGTCGCGGTCGTCATCTGCGCGTACACGCAGCAGCGCTGGGGCGACCTGCAGGACTCGGTCGAGTCCGCGAAGCGACAGCCGAACGCAACCGAGGTGGTGGTCGTCATCGACCACGAGCCCGAGCTGTTCCTGCGTGCGACGGCTCGCTGGCCGGAGCTGCTGGTCGTCGAGAACTCCGAGGACCGGGGCCTGTCCGGCGCGCGGAACACCGGCGTGGCGCTCGCCGGGTCGGAGGTCGTGGCGTTCCTCGACGACGACGCGACCGCCGACGACGACTGGCTGGCCCACCTCGTCGAGGCGCTCTCGCTGCCGGACGTCGTCGGCGTCGGCGGTCGGGCGACCCCGTCGTGGCCGACCGCGACCGGTGCCGGTCCCTACCCCGACGAGCTCCTGTGGATCGTCGGCTGCAGCTACACCGGGCTGCCCACCGAACCGGGCGACGTCCGCAACGTGATCGGCTCGAGCATGGCGTTCCGCCGTGACGTGCTCCTCGCCGCCGGCGGGTTCCGGTCCGGGATCGGCCGGGTCGGCAACCAGCCGCTCGGGTGCGAGGAGACGGAACTCTGCATCCGGATCGCGCAGGCCGATCCGACCGCGAGGATCCGCTTCGAGCCGCGGTCGAACGTCTCGCACCGTGTGTCCCCTGACCGCGTCGCGATGCGGTACGTGCGGCGCCGGAGCTACTACGAGGGCATCTCGAAGGCGGTCCTCAGCCGTCGTGTCGGGGCGAAGGACTCGCTGTCCAGCGAGTCGACGTACCTGACGAAGGTGCTGCCGAAGGCGCTGTTCCGTGAACTCGGTCGGCTCGGGCGAGGCGGCGGGACCCGTGCGGTCGCGATCGTCACCTGTGTGCTCGGTACCGTGACCGGCTACGCCGTCGGCCGGTTCCTCGGCGGCGTCGTGGTGGCGTCGCCCGCACCCGTCCCCGTCGCCGTGCAGCCGGTGGGTGCACCGTGACGCGTGCGACCCTGGCGATGGTCGTCTCGCCGATCACCACGGGTCCGCTGTTCCCCACGTGGGACGGCGCCCTGTGGGTCGGCGAGGTCGACCGCGCGGACGTGCACGCCTCGAGCCACCGCGACGTCATCGCGCTCGACGGGGCCGAGGGGTACCGGCGTGCCCGGCTGCTCGTGCGCGACCACGGCGAGCCCCTCGGGTTCGTCGAGGCGGAGATCACCGAGCGCCGCCGCATCGGCGCGACGATCGACGTCCGCTCCCTGCAGCGCGCGATCCGGCCGATGCCGGCGCCGGCAGCGCGGGTCTCGTCGGTGTCCGGGACGGCAGCAGGTCTGGTGCTGCCGTCCGTCACCGTCGTGCTCTGCACGGACGGTGCTTCGGACTCGACGATGCGCTCGGTGCTCGCCTGCCGGTACCCGTCCTTCGACGTCGTCGTGGTCTCGCACGCGGCCGAGCCGGGTGACGACGCCGTCGTGACGATCGACGGCCGCACGGTGACCACGATCGCCGCACCGTCCGGCGGGCTCGCCGCAGCGCGGAACGCCGGCCTGCTCGCGGCGACCGGTGCGGTCGTCGCGTTCGTCGACGAGGGGGCCGTCGTCGACGCCGGGTGGCTCGACGCCCTCGGGACCGCGTTCGCCACGGACCCCGACGTCGCGTGCGTGACCGGCCTCGTGCCCAGCGCGGAGCTCCGCACGCCGGCGCAGCGGTGGCACGACGAGCGCACCCCGGCGGCCAGGACGATCCGTCGCCGTGTCCTGCGGCTCGGCGACGACCCGGGCGACCTCCCACTGCACCCCTTCGCCGCGTCCGCGTACGGCACCGGGGCGAACCTCGCCGTGCACCGCGCGACGGCCCTCCGGATCGGCGGGTTCGACACCGCCTTCGGACCGGGCACCCGCGTCGGCGGCGGGGACGACCTCGACCTCTTCACACGACTGCTGTTCGCGGGTGCCGCGATCGCGGTCGAACCCGCCGCGATCGCGTGGCAGCGATCGGCGGACGACGTCGCGTCGTTGCGCCGCGCCGCCGCAGCGAACGGCCACGGACTCGGAGCCTGGATGACCAAGAACGCCTTCGACCGCGAGACGCTCGCCGCGTCGATCGACGCTGCTCCCGAGGCCATCAGCGCCTTCGCGCGCCTCGGACTCGAGCAAGGGGACCGTGCGGCTGCCGTCGACGGGTCCGCCGCGTCCGAACCGCTCGACGTCGTCGACGCCGAGTTCGCCGCGACGAAACGTCGGCTCCGCGGGGTCGAACGACGGTCGGCGTTCACGGCGCCGTTCCTCGCGCTGCGCGAACGGATCGGCGGCGCCGGGACGATCGACCGGACGGCGCACGGTCGGCACGAGCTGCAGCGTGGTCTCGAGACCGCTGGACCGGTCCGGGAGGTCCCGACCGGTGCGATGGGGCCCGCTGCGCGCCTCGTCGCGTCCGGCCTCCTGGTGGGCGTCCTCGTCCTCGCCGCGGTCGGACAGCTCGTCGGCGTCCCGGTGCTCCGTGCGAGCGCGACAGCGGTGTTCCTCTTCGCGCTGCTCGGCGTCGCGCCGCTGCTCTTCCTGCGGCCGATGCCCCTCGCACGCTTCGCGGTCTTCGCGGTGACCGGGTCCTTCGTCGCCACGATCGGCATCGGCTACACGATGGCGACGTTCCACGTCTGGGACCCGGTGGCTCCGTTCGTCGTGGTGGTCGTGGGCACGGCGCTCGCGGTGGCGGTCGCCGTGCCACGTGACCTCGCCGAGCTCCGCCGGGCACGGTACGTCGCCGACGACGCTCCGACGCGGCGCCGGTGGGGGACCACCGCGACGGTCACGACGCTCTCGCTGGCCGGGCTCGCCGTGGTCGTCGTCACCGCGCTCACGCACACGGGCGACCCGATCAGGGACGGCCTGTTCGGCAGGCTCGGCGCCGGGCTCGTCGTGGGACTGGCGATCGTCGTCGCCGCGGCCGTGGTCGCGCTGGTCCGGGGCCGTGCCGTCGCCGTCCCCGTGGTGGTGTTCGGCGGCGCGATCCAGCTGGCGCAGGCCATCACGTACGGCATGCCCACGGTGATGGCGGCCGCTCGGCACATCGGCGTGCTCGAGTACATCCGGCAGTACGGCGGGACGAACCCCGCCGCTGACATCTTCCAGACGTGGTCGGGGCTCTTCGCCGCCGGTGCATGGGTGGCCGACGTGGGCGGGATCCAGAACGCGATGGTCATCGCCGCGTGGGTCCCCGTCCTCCTGGCCTTCAGCACGACGATCGCCTCGGGTGTGCTCGCGTCGCACTGGCTCCCGGGACCACGGCGTCCGTGGATCGCGGCGTTCCTGATCGCGATGACCGGGTCGCTCAACACGACCTACTTCTCGCCGCAGTCGGTCGGCATCCTGCTGTCGCTCGTGATCCTCGTGCTCGCGACCGGACCGCTCCGCAGCGTCGACACGACGTCGGTGGACGGGATCGTCGCCGCGAAGCCGCGGGCCCGGAAGGTCGGGCTGTCCCGGATCGTGGGGATCGCCGCCATCGGCATCGTGCTGGCCGTGACCCACCAGATCTCGCCGTACCTGACGGTCGCTGCGCTCGTGGTGCTCGTCGTCTTCCGCCTGGTCCGCCCGTGGTGGCTGCCGTTGGTCGTGCTCGTGCCCGCTGTCGTGTTCGCGGTCATGAACGGCAACGTGCTCGACAAGTTCCTGTCCCTCGCGAACGTCGGGCGCGTGTTCGACAACGTGCAGCCGCCGTCCCACGGATCGACCCTCCTCCCGCAGCCACTCGTCACGCGGCTGGCGTTCGACGTCCCGGCCGCCGCACTCGTGGTGCTCGGGCTCGCCGCCGTGGTCACAGTGCTGCTCCGTCGCGACCGCGTGCACTGGGGGCTGCTCCTCGCGGCGGCGAGCCCGGTCTCGTTGCTCGTCGCCACGAACTACGGCCAGGAGGGCATCTTCCGCGTCGTCCTCTTCGCCACCCCGTGGATCGCGATCCTCGCCGCGGCGCTGCCGATGCCGACCGGACGGCTGGCGTGGGCAGGCTCTGCCGTGCGCCGGGTGATGCGCCCGGCCGGTGTGCGCGCCGTCGTCGCGGGAGCCGGCATCGCCGCGCTCGTGGCCATCGGGGCGTTCGGGCAGACCGCACTCGACTGGAACCGCGTGATGACGCGCAGCGAATCGGCAGCCACGCAGTACTACGACCGGACCGCGCCGAAGGGCTCGGTGATGCTCCTCACGGGATCCGCGATCGCCGTGCCGAGCAACACCGGTGCCCGGTACTTCGACGTCTCCTACCTGACCCGTGAGGCCCTCGGCAACTACCAGGACCCGTCCGCCACCTACGACCCGGAGGCCGACGTGTCCGACATCACGGCGAAGCTCGTCGACACGTGGCCGGCGACCCAGTACTACGCCCTCGTCGCCGAGCCGTTCGGCGCCTACGGCGAGCGCTACGGGTACCAGACGGACGCGCACTACCAGGAGCTCGCCCGGGCGATGGCGTCCTCGCCGTACTGGAAGCGCGTGTGGTCGTCGGGCACGACGGCGATGTACGAACTGACCCGCGAAGGGATGCGTCATGCAACCAGGTGACAGACGAGGGCCCCGGCGGACACGGCGAACGATCGCCGCGTCCGCCGCGGCCGTGCTCGCGGTCGTCGCGGCACTCGTGGTGGGTCCGGGGCTCGCGGAGACGGCCGGAGCGGCGACGCCGACGGCCGACTGCAGCGCCGGTCGGGTGCTCAACGTCGTCGCGCACCCCGACGACGACCTGTTCTTCCAGGGCACCGCGCTCCGGAAGGACATCGACGCGGGGCGGTGCGTCCGCTCCGTCGTGGTCACGGCCGGTGACGCCGGCTACCCCAGGTACTACTGGGAGAGCCGCCAGGAGGGCCTCGAGGCGGCCTACGCGGAGATCGCGGGCGTCGCGTCCGACTGGACCACCGGTTCCCTCGTCGTCGCGGGCCGGACGCTCCACACCGAGACCCTGACGGCCGACCCCCGGATCAGCCTGGTGTTCATGGAGCTCCCGGACGGCAACGTCGAGGGGAACGGGTTCTGGGGTGACGGCTACCAGAGCCTGCAGCGGCTGTACACGGGCGACAGCACTTCGATCAGCACGGTCGCGGACGCGTTCCACAGCGCGACCTACACGCTGGCCCAGTTGCGGTCGACGCTGCTCGGGATCGTGCAGGACTTCGCGCCGAGCGACATCCACACCCTCGACTACGAGGGGTCGTACGGCGACGGCGACCACAGTGACCACCACACCGTCGGGTACCTCACCGACGAGGTGCAGCAGCAGTACAGCGGCTCGCACTCCTTCACCGGGTACATGGGGTACCCGATCTCGGACCGGCCGTCGAACCTCACCGCGGCGCAGACGGCCGCGAAGTCCGACGCGTTCTACACGTACGCGCCCTACGACGACCTGACGTGTGCGTCCGCCGACGCCTGCTCGAGCCGACCGGAGTCGTCGTGGCTGAGCCGCGAGTACACCGCCGGTTCGACCGCCCCGACCGAACCCACCGATCCCGTCGATCCGGACCGGACCGACGTCACGGGCAGCGCCACGGTCACGGCCAGCGCGGAGAACCCCGCTGACGGTCAGACCGCGCTGAAGGCGGTCGACGGGGTCGTCAGCGGGTACCCGGACGCGCCCACCGCCGAGTGGGTCGCTCCGTCTGGTCGTGCGGGCACGTGGATCCAGCTCGGGTGGTCCGGCGGCACGACGCTGTCGTCGATCGACCTCGCGGACCGGCCGAACGGCAACGACCAGGTGACCGGCGGCACGCTGACGTTCTCCGACGGGTCGAGCGTCACCGTCCCGGCGCTCCCGAACGGTGGAGCGGTGCAGACCGTCACGTTCAGCGCCAGGCAGGTGACGTGGGCGCGGTTCACGGTGACGTCGGTCAGCACCACCACGGAGAACATCGGGCTCGCCGAGATCCGCGCGTACGCACCTGCAGGCACCACGACCCCGCCGCCGACGTCCGGACCGACGAACGTCACGGCGGCTGCGACGGTGACGGCCAGCGCGGAGAACCCCGCTGACGGGCAGACCGCGGTGAAGGCGGTCGACGGCGTCGTCAGCGGGTACCCGGCGAACCCGTCGGCGGAGTGGGTCGCCCCATCGGGCCGTGCCGGCACGTGGATCCAGCTCGACTGGGCGGGCGGCACGACCCTGTCCCAGGTGGACCTCGCCGACCGGCCGAACAGCAGCGACCAGGTCACCGGCGGGAAGCTGACGTTCTCCGACGGGTCGAGTGTCACGGTCCCGGCACTCGCCAACGGCGGCACGGTGCAGTCGGTGACGTTCGCCGCACGGCAGGTCACGTGGGTGCGGTTCACGGTCACGGCCGTGAGCGCGAGCACGCAGAACATCGGGCTCGCGGAGATCCGGGCGTGGGCACCGGCGGGGACCTCGACGTCCACGCCGACCCCGACGCCGACGCCCACGCCCACCCCGACCCCGACGCCGACGCCGACCCCGACGCCGACGCCGACGCCGACGCCGACGCTGTCGGACGTCACCGGCTCGGCGACGCCGTCGGCGGTGGCGGACAACCCGGCGGACGGTCAGACCGTCGCGAAGGCGGTCGACGGCGTGCTGTCCGGCTACCCGGCGAACCCGTCGGCCGAGTGGGTCGTGCCGTGGGGGCGGACCGGGATCTGGTACCAGCTCGACTGGTCGAAGCCGGTCGCCCTGCAGCGGATCGTCCTGTACGACCGACCGAACGCCGACGACCAGGTCACGAGCGGGACCCTGACGTTCTCGGACGGCAGCCAGGTCGCCGTCGGTGCGCTCCCGAACGACGGTTCGGCGCTGACGGTCGACTTCACCGCCAGGAACGTGACGTGGGTCCGCTTCACGACCACGGGCGTCTCCGGCAGCACCGTCAACGTCGGGCTCTCGGAAGTCCGCGCGTGGGCGACAGCGGGATGACGACCGACGACGATCGCGTCGGCGACCGCGACGTCGACGCTGTCCGTCCGCTCGACCAGCTGGCTGCGGCGGCACACGGTGCGGCGCCGGCACACGGTTCCGGCATCGCCCGGCACCGTGTGCCGTTCCGCGCCGGTGGACGGCGCACCGCCTTCGCGGTCGGAGCACTGGTCGTCGCGGCCGGGGTGGTCGCGGCGTCGACGACGACCGCGACCGGAGACGGCGCCGACCCGAGCGGGGTGAGCATGCCGACGAGCGACGGCAGCGGGTGGAACCGGGTCTTCTCGGAGGACTTCGACGACAGCACCCCGACGGGCGGGTTCGAGGCGGACTACGCCGACCGGTTCTCCGTCTACCACGGGTTCGCGGACACCGCCGGGACCGGGCGGTACCAGTCGTCGGCGCTCACCGCGCACGACGGCATGCTCGACATGCGCCTCCGGACCACCAAGGGCGGCACCCCGCTCGCCGGTGGGATCGTGCCCCTGGTCGACGGACGGTGGGGTGGGCAGACCGCCGGGCGCTACAGCATCCGCATGAAGAGCGACGAGGTCGACGGCTACGGGGTCGCTGTGCTGCTCTGGAGCGACGAGAACGTCTGGTCGGACGGTGAGATCGACTTCCCCGAGGGAGCGCTCGGCGCGCCGGCGTCCCTCAACGTGCACTGCCTCGAGGACCCCGCGGAGAAGTGCGTCCAGTACGAGACGGCCGCGTCCCTGGCGGACTGGCACACGTACACGATCGAGTGGACACCCGCACGGATGTCGTTCCTGGTCGACGACGCCGTCGTGGCGACGACGACCCAGAGCATCCCCACGTCGCGCATGCACCTGGTCGTGCAGGCCGGTTCGAACGCCGGACACCCGCCGCGGAGCGCCGCCGGGTCGCTCCTCATCGACTGGATGACGATCGACGTTCCCGTGGACGGGGCCGAGCCGCGGGCGACCCTGCCGTCCGGCGGCCGACCGGTGCCCGACGACGGGACCTGGACCGCCGATACCTCGGGCAACTGAGCCGACCCGGCACCGCCGCGCCGATTCCGGTCACGGCGGTCCCCGTCGGTCAGGGCCTCAGCGCCGCGCGCGTGCCTGCAGTGCGTCGAGCAGGGCGGTCACGTGCGGGGCCCGCCCGTAGCGGTCGAGCACCCACGTGCGGCACCGTTCCCCGAGGGAGGGGTCGTGGACCGCCTCGTCGAGGACGTCGAGGACCCGCTTCGCCAGCACCTCGGTGTCCGACGGGTCGACGGTGAGGCGCTCCCACCCGTCGGAGAGGATCTCCCCGGTGCCACCGGACGCCGCGGCCACGACGGGGCGTCCGGTGGACATCGCCTCGACGACGACCCGACCGAAGCCCTCCGGCTCGATGGACGGTGCGACGACGAGGTCAGCGGCGTGCAGGAGCGGGACCACGTCGTCCCGCTCCGGCACGACGAGCACGGAGTCCTCGGGGAGCTCGGCGACGGCGCGGTTCACGGCGTCGGCCTCGTCCGGGTAGAGGGCGCCGGCGAGCACGAGGAGCGGCAGGCGTCGCCCGGACGACGCGGACGCGGGGACCGTCTCCGGCTGCCGTGACGTAGCGGTCTCGAGCACGCGTCCCCACGCCTCGAGCAGCGCGAGCACGCCCTTCGCACGGGTGAGCCGTCCGTAGTACAGGACCGTCGGCGTGGCGTCGTCGATGCCGAGCACCGCACGGGCACGGTGCACGTCTGCCGGTGTCGCTGCGGGGAAGTCGTCGGTGTCGATGCCGTTCGGCACGATCGTGATCCGGTCGGCAGGCGCGCCGGCAGCGCCCCATGCCGTCGCCATCGCCTTCGACACGGCGAGGAACTCGGTCCGGCCACCCGCCATGGGCCCGATGCGGTTGTAGTTCGGCGCGTGGTGCAGGTGGACCGCGAGGGGCACACCGGACACCAGCGACGCGAGCCGCCCGAACGGCAGGTACTCCGGCCGGTTCAACCACAGGACGTCGAGGTTCGCACGACGGAGCCGCAGACCCTGGCGAGCGAACCGCCAGGCGTCGCGGACGGCCGTCCTGATGCCGAAGCGGTAGTCGACCGCGTCGTGCAGCGGCACACCCATGGCCTCGAACGGCGCGCGTCCGTCCTCGGATCGTGGCGAGTGGGCGTTGCGGTGCCAGATCTCGACCTCGTGGCCGGCGGCGAGGAGCTCGGCCGTGTCCTCGAGGACGCAGCGTTCCAGCCCCCCGGTGATCGCGAGCCCCGTCGTGACGACGCCGATGCGGAGTCGCCTCGAGCCGTCCTGCGTGTGCTTCCGTCGGGTCATGACGCACCTCCTCGTGCTGCCCGCAGCCGACGGAGGAACCACGGGAGACACCCGAGGACACCGATGATGCGGAACCAGTTCCAAAAGACGTCCTGCGGCACGAACAGCGATGCCGCCGCGACCGTCAGGGCTGCGAGCACGGGGAGCACGATCCGGAGACCCGGCCCACGCCACTCGCGTCGGTCGGGCAGCACGAACAGCTGCATCGCGGCGAGGACCACGTAGGCCACCACCGTCGCGATCGCTGCCCCGGCGATGCCGAACAGCGGGACCAGTGCGAGGTTCGCACCGATGTTCACGGCGCCCGCGATCGCGGCGATCACGCCGACCGCCACGCCGCGCCGCTCCACGAGCAACAGACGACCGGTGGCTCCGCTCGCGACCACCGGGAACGCCGTGATCGCGACCACGAACACCACGACGGTGAGTTCCTCGACGCGGTACGACGCCGGTGCGAGGATCGGCAGCGCCACGGGGGAGACCAGCGTGACGGCCAGCAGCACGGGCGCGAGCATCCGGTACAGCTCGTCGCGGGAGTGCATGGCGAGCTGCCGGCGGGCGACGGCGTCGCGGAGCGCGGCGAAGTGCGGCGCCCATGCCTGGTTCGTGAACGACAGGAGCAGGATCACCGCGGAGCCGACGACGTAGGCGATCTGGTAGCGCGCGACCTCCTCAGGGCCGAGCAGCCGTTGGACGACGACACGGTCGCCGGCGTTCAGCACGAAGTACGACAGGTTGCCGAGCGCGATCGGGATGCCCAGCTTGAACGCGCGGGCGTTCGTCGCGCCGTCGAACAGCCCGGCCAGGCGCGGCCGCGTCGCCGCGATCCCGATGACCATCGCGACGCCCTGCGCGACGACCCCGCCCCAAGCGTACGTGGTCGCGTCGGCGTGCACGAGCGTGAGCAGCCCGAGGCCGATGATCGAGCCGCCGATCGACGACAGCAGACTCGTCACCGCGAACACCTTGATGCGGTCCTGCGCCACGAGGAGTGCCAGCGAGATCTGCACGATCGCTGCCGGCCCGGTCCAGAGCACCGCGACGAGGAGCAGCGGGTGGTTGCCGATGAACCCGGCGGCGTCGGCCCAGACCGGGATCGTGGTGAGTGCGACCACGGTGACGATGCTCGCCGTGACCATGCCGACGGCGAGGAGTCCTCGTGCACGCCGGTCGTTGCCGTCCTCGGCCCGCTGGAGCACCGACGCCTGGTCGATCCCGGCCACCGCCAGCACGACGAGCGCCTGGTAGAGCGCGATCGCGGAGGCGAGCACACCGAACTCCGCCGGCGGCATGAGGTGCGCCAGGACGGGGGAGATGAGCGACGAGACGACGAGCTGCATCGACCAGACGACGACGTAGAGCAGCCCACGGCCGAAGAGCGCGTTCGCACCCTTCCGGACGGCGACGCTCCCCGTGTCGACCGCGCCGAGCGCGGCGTCGGACGACGCCGACGACGGCGCTGCGGACGCGGCGGCGGAGGCCTCGCGAGCCTCGCGCGCCTCGCGCCTGGTCTGCGGGGGCACGGTCACGGTGCGACCACCTCCGGCGTGGGCGGTGAGACGACCGGCGCCGCGGGGGACGCCCGACGTCGCAACCCGAACACCTCGTCCACGACCTCGAGCAGGTCGGTGCTCCGCTCGGTCGAGAACTTCCGCGCGAACACGTGCGGCAGGTCCACGTCCGAGCCCGTCCGACGCTCGAGCAGCCGCCCGGCATCGACGATCGTCAACCACGGCGGGCTCTTCATCGCCGTGCCGTCCCACCCGATCCACCACAGCGAGTGCGGCACGTGCTCGTCGGCGAACCCCGGGGTCAGCGCGGGCGAGCTCAGGACCGACGGCACGAAGGTCTCGTCGGCGATCCAGCTCCGTCGCCAGAAGCGGACGAGGTCAGGACGCCGGTCGACGACGTCGACGACCGCTGCCGCGTGGTGGCGAGCCAGGACCTTGAGCTGCGAGCCGCCGGCGAGGACGACGTCGCGTGGCATCCGCCGGGGCACCGGGAGCCGCAGCATCGTCTTCCGCCACGCCCAGTGCCGGTACCGGAGCCTGGCCACACCACCGTCGCGCCCCCACGCCGGGAACGGCAGCGGGTGCACGGCGAGGAACGACTGCTCCCGGTGCGCTGCGAGGAGTCCGGTGATCTCGGCCGCGTCCGCGAGGGGGTAGTCGCTGCCCGTGAGCACCGCGACGTGCGAGGCGTCCGTCGCGGCGAGCGCCGCCCGGTACCCGGACACCTCCGCTTCGACGTTCTCCCACTTCGCCCAGCCGGTGCGGATCCTGGGGAGGACCACGACCCGTTCCGGCAGCCCGTCCGTCATCGCGCGGAAGACCGGTTCCGGCGTCCGCGCGTCGCAGTGCAGGAACACCGGGAACGGGTCCAGCGCCTCGACGAGGCGGCGGACGTGCGCTGGGTCCTCGTGAGCGAGGACGATGCACGCGGGCACCGTGCTGGGGATGGCCATGGACGCGACGCTAACCGCGCCGTTCCGGGCCGGACAAGGCGACCGGAGGCCCTCTGCGGGGAAGCGGCGGTTTCCCGCACCGCCCCGTCGTGATCAGCGTTTCCGGCGGAACTCCGGGCAGTCGCAGAGCGCGCAGTCGGTGCCGGGACGGTAGTGCTCGTGGGCGTCTTGGACGTGCCCGCAGACGCAGGTCGCGGCGTCGACGACGACCACGCGCTGCTCCGACGAGACGACGACACCGAGCTCGGTCGCGGGGCCCAGCGGCATTCGTCCTCCTCGTGCCCGACGTGCTGCCGTCGGGTCGTCTCCAGCGATCCTACGGGGACCGGACCGCTGACGTGGCGGCAAACCGCAAGAGGGACGACCGTCGCCGCATCCCGGCGGGCACGCCGTTGACCGCGCGCGAGGGTGCCCGGAGCATCGGGGACATGAGCGACCACCAGGCGACCACGACCAGCGTGCTCACCCTCACGCCCGCGATGCCGTCGCCGGACGCGCCCGCATGGGCCGGCGCGGCCTGGGTCGGCGCCGTCGACCGGCAGCAGGCGCTCGCCGCGTCCGCCGTCGAACTCGCCGGCGCCGACGGCTTCCGCCGCGCCCGACTCCTCGTCCGTGACGGACAGGAGGTCGCCGGCTTCGTCGACGTCGCGGTCGACGCGACCGGCGACGTCGACCCGGCCGAGCTGGGACCGGCCCTCCGCGCCCTGCGCACCACGAGCCTCCCGTCCGTTCCGCTCGGACCGACCGACGGCCGGATCTCGGTCGTCATCGGGACCCGCGACCGACCGGACGACGTCCGTCGGTGCGTCCGGTCCGTCCTGGCGTCCGACCACCCCGACTTCGAGGTGTTCGTCGTCGACAACGCGCCGACCACCACGGCGACCCGCGACGTGGTCGCCTCGTTCGCGGACGCTCGCCTCCACTACGTCCTGGAGGCCCGACCCGGCGTCTCGCGCGCACGGAACGCCGGTCTCGCCCTCGCGTCGGGGGCCGTGGTCGCCTTCGTCGACGACGACGTGGTCGTCGACCGGGGCTGGCTCGCTGCGCTCGCCGACGCCTACGCCCGCGACGCGGACGTCGTCTGCGTCACCGGCCTGGTGCCGAGCGGTGAACTCCGGACCCCGACGCAGCGCTACTTCGACGAGCGGGTGACCTGGGCGCGGAACACCGACCGCCGGGTGTTCCGAACCGCGGCACCGCCGGCCGACCTGCCGCTCTTCCCGTTCTCGGTCGGGGCGTTCGGCACCGGCGCGAACATGTCCCTCCGTCGCTCGGCAGCGCTCGCCCTCGGCGGGTTCGACGTCGCGCTCGGCCCGGGGACACCGTCCCGCGCGGGGGAGGACCCCGACCTGTTCACCCGGGTGCTGCTCTCCGGCGGGGCGCTCGCCGTGGAGCCCTCCGCGATCGTGTGGCACCGGCACCGCCCCGACCGCGCTGCGCTGCGCTCCCAGGCCCTCGGGTACGGGACCGGGCTCGGCGCGTGGGTCGCGAAGCTCTTGCTGCGCCCGCGGACGGCGTTCGCGGTGTTCCGACGAGCGTTCGGTGCCCTGCGGCAGCTCGGCGCGCTCGGCCAGGGCGCCGGAGAGGTGTCCGCGGCCGTCGACGCCGTCGGCGGGTGGCCCGTCGACGAGGAGTTCCGCGCGGCGACCGCCGGGCTCAAGCGCGTCGAGCTCGTGGCGGCGCTCGGCGGTCCGTGGCGCTACGTGCGCGGACGTCTGCGCTCCCGCGCGTAGGGGCGCGCCCCGCGTGCCCGCGTCCCGCGTCCCGCGCTCCATCGAGGAGCGGGCGGCGGGCGGCCGGCGCGGGCGCCGCGGCGGGCTAGGGGCGGAAGCGCCCCTCCTCGACCTCGCGCCAGAACCGCCGGCTCTTGAAGTACGCCGCCGGGCCGAGCGGGAAGCCGCGGAACTCGTGGTACGCCAGGGACCGGGGGATGCGGGTGGTCGACGCCTCGGTGATGGTCTCGGCGGCCGCGTCGCGCTTCCCCGCGAGCCGCGACACGAGCTGCGAGAGCTTGATCTTGCCCGCGCGGGGCATCAGCCGCGCCAGGACCAGCGCGTGCCGGCGGTCCTTCGCGATGAGCTCGCACATCAGCGCGGTGAACCCGACGCCGTTCGAGTGCAGCTGCCCGTGCAGTCCCTCGAGGGTCTGGCGGTGCCGGTGGTGCACGACCGCGCGGGGTTCGAAGCCGATGCGGCCGCCGCCCCAGAGGATGTCGATGAAGATCGCGAGGTCCTCGCCGCCACGCGCGGGGACGCCGGCGCCGAGCACGGGGTCGAATCCGCCGACGGCGTCGAACGCAGAACGGCGGACCGCCCAGTTCGCCCCGGCGCCGTACCCACCGATGCCGTACACGGCGAAGTGCTTGCGGACCGTGCCGTCCGGGCTCACGGCAGAGGCCTGCGCGTGCCGCATGACACCGGGGACGTCGTCCGGGACGATCGTCACCGGGTCGAAGGTGCGCTCGCCGCTGAAGCCGCCGTAGTACGCCTCGTACCAGATCTGCGCGGGCGTCTCGAGCTCGACGGGCAGGATCATCCCCGTCACGGCGGCGACCTCGGGCTCGCGGACGAAGCGCGTGCCGATCGATCGGAGCCACTGCGGGTCCACGCGGACGTCGTCGTCCGTGAACGCGATGATCTCGCCGCGCGCGGCCGCCACCCCGCTGTTCCGGCCGATCGAGCAGCCGGGGCGCCGTTCCGTGACGAGTCGGACGTCGCGGCCCTCGAGGAGTCCCGGGAGCGCGTCGATCTCGGGGACCTTCACGCGGTTGTCGACGAGGACCACCTCGTAGTCGGGGTAGTCCAGGTCCTCCAGGAAGTCGAGCAGCTTGCCGATGTCCTCCACCCGGGTGACGATCGTCGACACCACGATCGAGATCATCGGCAGGTCCGCGTCGGGCACGGGGGTCGCGGCTCCGCCGACGCTGTGCTCGCGCTCCGCGACGAGCGGGGCGAGGGCCCGCGCGGCGTCGGCGGGGTCCTCGGTGAGGAGCACGTCGAGGGTCGTCACGGGGAACCCGCCGCGGTAGCCGACCACCAGCGCGGAGGAGCCGGTCTGGTCGGCGACGAGCCGTGGCAGCGGAGCATCGAGGTCGACGCTGACGACCCGACGGGGGCCGGGCACGGTGACGGGGGAGAGCTGGGTCATGGTCCGGACGCTACGTCGGTCCGGCAGTCTCCCTCTACGGCGGGCACCTGCAGTGGCGGGGATCATGCGGGGTTCCGCAGCCCGGCGCAGCATCGCAGGAGCGGCGGGTGAGCGCTCACCCAGGAAGTCTGGGCAACTCCAGAGGTCACACTCAGGTCACGGCTTCGATGCAACCGGTTGCAAAACGCTGAGTGCGGGCGTAGCTTCCACTCCCAGCAGGCAGCGTCGCCTGCTCCAGGTGGTCGTCGTCCGGTACCCGAGCCGACGACTCCTGGTGATCTCGATGAGGAGACAACGCTGTGAAGAACACACGCGCGAAGGTGCGACTCGCATCCGTGGCCGGGGTCGCCGTGATCGGCCTCGCCCTGGCCGGCTGCTCGAGCGGCAGCTCGGCCTCGGACGCCAAGGACGGGCAGGACAGCCGCGGCCCGATCACGTACGTCCAGGGCAAGGACAACTCGAACGTGGTCCGCCCCCTGATCGCCAAGTGGAACAAGGCGCACCCGGACGAGAAGGTCACGTTCAAGGAGCAGTCCGACCAGGCCGACCAGCAGCACGACGACCTCGTGCAGCACTTCCAGGCGAAGGACGACGGCTACGACGTGGTCGACGTGGACGTCGTGTGGACCGCGGAGTTCGCCGCGAAGGGCTGGCTTACTCCACTCACGGGATCGATGAAGGTCGACACGTCCAAGCTGCTGCCCGCCACCGTGAAGACGGCGACGTACAACAACACGCTCTACGCGGCACCGCAGACCTCGGACGGCGGCCTGCTGTACTACCGCAAGGACCTCGTGAAGACCCCGCCGACCACGTGGTCGGAGATGATGAGCGACTGCCAGATCGCCAAGGACAACGGCATCGGGTGCTACGCCGGCCAGTTCGCCAAGTACGAGGGCCTCACCGTGAACGCCTCGGAGGCGGTCAACAGCACCGGTGGCTCGATCCTCGGCAAGAGCGGGACGCCGGACGTCGACACCGCGAAGGCGAAGGCGGGCCTGGAGAACCTGGTCGCCGCGTTCAAGGACGGCAACATCCCGGCCGAGGCGATCACCTACCAGGAGGAACAGGGCCGCACGGCCTTCGAGAGCGGCAAGCTGCTCTTCCTCCGCAACTGGCCGTACGTGTACAACCTCGCCAAGACCGACGGCTCGTCGACGGTCAAGGACACCTTCGGCGTCGCTCCGCTCCCGGGTGCCGACGGCGTCGGCGCGTCGACCCTCGGCGGCCACAACGCGGCGATCAGCGCGTACTCGAAGCACAAGGCGACGGCGCACGACTTCCTCGAGTTCCTGATGTCGAGCGACACGCAGAAGTTCTTCGCGACCCAGGGCTCGCTCGCCCCGGTGATCGGTGACCTCTACACGGACTCCGAGCTGACGGCGAAGCTCCCGTACCTGCCCACCCTGCTGAAGTCGATCCAGAGCGCGGAGCCCCGCCCGGTCACGCCGTACTACCCGGCCGTGACGAAGGCGATCCAGGACAACTCCTACGCGGCACTCAAGGGCTCGAAGAGCGTCGATGAGGCGATGAAGGACATGGAAGCCGCCCTCAAGGCGGCGACCACCAGCAACTAGCGGCTCGCGCCGCGTCGGACTGGAGGCATGGGTCACCCATGCCGGTGCCTCCAGTCCGCCCCTACTTGCGTCCCGACACCGGCAAGGAGGCCGTCAGTGTCAGCAGCAACCGAGATCCCAGCCGCCATCCCGAACCCCCAGGGTCTGGAGCCGCCCAAGCGGCGGCGCGGCGGACTGAACGCCGAACACGGCCGATGGGCCGTGTACCTGATCGGCCCGACGATCGTGCTCCTCGCCGTCGTCATCGGCTACCCCGTCGTCAGCGCGATCATCCAGTCGTTCCAGCTCGACGCCGGACTCGACAAGGCGACCGGCCTGTTCGTCGAGGGCGGCTTCGCGGGCGTCACGAACTACGTGCACTGGCTCGGCCAGCAGTGCGGCAACGTCACGTGCCCCCCTGGCAGCCTCGGCGCCCAGTTCTGGGTGTCGTTCGGCAACACGTTCTTCTTCACGGTCGTCACCGTGCTCGCCGAGACGCTCATCGGCGTCTGGATGGCGATCATCATGAACCGCAACTTCAAGGGCCGCGCGCTCGTCCGCGCCGCGATCCTGGTGCCGTGGGCGATCCCGACCGCCGTCACCGCGAAGCTCTGGTACTTCATCTTCGACGCGAACGGCGTGCTCAACCACGTCATCGGTCACCAGATCCTCTGGACCAGCGGCGAGTGGGCGTCGCGGTTCGCGGTCATCATCGCGGACACGTGGAAGACGACGCCGTTCATGGCGCTGCTCATCCTCGCGGGCCTGCAGCTCATCCCGGAGGAGGTCTACGAGGCCGGCAAGATGGACGGCGCCTCGACCGTGCAGCGCTTCATGCTCATCACGCTCCCGCTCCTGAAGCCGGCGCTGATGGTCGCGATCCTGTTCCGCGTGCTCGACGCGCTGCGCATGTACGACCTCCCGGCGATCCTCACGGGCGGCGGCGGTGGTTCCGGCAACGCCACGACGACCCTGTCGATCCTCGTCGTCGACCAGATCAGGCAGGGGTTCAACTCCGCCTCAGCGCTGTCGACGATCACCTTCCTCATCATCTTCGTCGTCGCGTTCCTGTTCGTGCGGTTCCTCGGCGCGAACGTCGTGCAGACGCAGGCAGCCCAGCAGAAGGGTGAACTCAAGTGACCCTCGCAGCAGACCGTCCCCGGTCATCGACGCGTTCGCGCGAGCGGTCGATCGACCGCGCCGACGTCCGCGTCCAGCGGCACACCGGCCCCCGGGTCCGCACCGCGATCCAGGCCATCATCATCGCGGTGTGGTGCCTCCTGCCCTTCTACTGGATGGTGGTGACGAGCTTCCGCGACGTCGGGTTCACGTTCGACGCCACCCCGTGGCCGACGCACGTGACGCTCGACAACTACGCGACGGCGTTCTCCACCGAGCTCGGCAACCACCTCGGCCGGGCGCTGCTGAACAGCCTGCTGATCGGCGGCGTCGTGACGATCATCGCGCTGCTCGTCGGCACCTCGGCGGCGTACGCGCTGGCCCGGCTCGAGTTCAAGGGCAAGTCCCTCATCGCCGGTGCGATCCTCGCGGCGTCGATGTTCCCTGGTGTCGCGCTGATCTCCCCGCTGTTCCAGCTCTTCACGGACATCGGGTGGATGGGGACGTACCAGGCGCTCATCCTGCCGAGCATCTCGTTCGTGCTGCCGCTGACCGTCTACACGCTGGCGTCGTTCTTCCGTGAGATGCCGTGGGACCTCGAGGAAGCGGCGCGCATCGACGGGTGCACCCGCGTGCAGGCGTTCCGGCGGATCATCCTGCCGCTCGCCGCACCCGCCGTGTTCACCACCGCGATCCTGGCGTTCATCTCGTCCTGGAACGAGTACCTCATCTCGTCCCAGCTCTCGTCGGACGCCACCCAGCCGGTCACCGTCGCCATCGCGTCGTTCGCCGGGACCCAGCCGCACCAGGAGCCGTACACGGCGGTGATGGCAGCGGGGACGATCGTCACGATCCCGCTCGTGATCCTCGTGCTCGTCTTCCAGCGGCGCATCGTGGCCGGCCTCACCGCCGGCGGCGTGAAGGGCTGATCGCCATGGCGTACCGCGCACCGCGTCGACCGTCGGCACCGATCGAGGAGGCCATGGGCTTCGTCGGCTTCTTCGGCGTCGCGTTCCTCGCCGTCACCGTGTTCTGCGAGTTCACCGGCCGACCGGCGCTCGGCTGGGCGCTCACCCTGTTGGCGTGCGTGCTCGTGCTCGTCGCGCTCGACCGCTGGCGGGTCCGGGTGGTCCGTCGGTCGGAGGCCGCCGAGGCCCTGGCCGTCGGCCGCGTCCTCCGCCGCGACGAGCACCCGGTCGGGGTGCACGTCCCCGGTGGCCGCGCGCCCGTCGAGACCGTGTTCCGCGACCACGTGCACGTCGGGTTCGACGAGCGAGCGCCGCGACCGCATCGCACGCGAGCCGTCGCGCGGACCGGCGCCGGGCCCGTGACCCGTGACGCGGGGGACGCGACGCACGGCGCGGACGGCTGACCGGCCTCCCGGCTGTGTCCGATGGGGATCCAGGAGATCGCGACCGTCACCGGGCTGTCCAAGGCGACCGTGTCCCGCGCCCTGCGCGGACTCCCGACCGTGGCGGACACCACGATCGACCAGGTGCGCCGGGTCGCCGACGAGCTCGGGTACGTCCCGAGCTCGGCGGCGGCCGGGCTCGCCACCGGGCGGCAGCGTGCCGTCGGGGTCGTCGTGCCGGTGTTCGACCGCTGGTTCTACGTCAAGGCGCTCAGCGGGGTCGACGCCGAACTGCGGCGGGCGGGGTACGACCTCGTGCTCTACAACCTCGGCGGCCCCGGGGGAGACCGTGACCGGGCGTTCCGACGGTCGATGCTGCGGCAGCGCGTCGACGCCCTCGTGCTGCTGTCGCTCGTGCTCGACGAGACCGAGCGGAGCGAGCTGCAGGTGAGCTCGCTGCCGACCATCGTCATCGGTGGGCCGGCCCCCGGGCTCCGGAACGTCGGGATCGACGACGTCGAGGTCGCCGGCCTGGCGACGGAGCACCTCGTCGGGCTCGGGCACCGACGGATCGCGTACGTCGGCGGGCAGGACGAGGCGGGCATGAACGTCGCGGTGCCGTACCGGCGGCGGGACGGGTTCGTCGATGCGATGCACGGCGCCGGACGCTCGGTGCCGCCGTCGTGGATCGCGGACGGACGGTTCTCGTTCGCCGGTGGGGTGGACGCCGGCCTGTCGTTGCTCGGGCCGGGGGCCGATCGACCGACCGCGGTGTTCTGCGCCTCGGACGAGATGGCGCTCGGCGTGATGCTCGCCGCGGCTCGACTCGGTCTGTCGGTGCCGGATGACCTGTCGGTGATCGGCATCGACGGGCACGAGTACGGCGCAGCTGTCGGGTTGACGACGATCACGCAGGACCCCGAGGCGCAGGGGCGTCTCGCCGCGCGCGCGGTGCTCGCCGAGGTCGACGGTGCCGCGGTCCGTCCGGTGCCGCCGTCGCCGGCGTCGCTCGTGGTGCGGTCATCGACGGCGCCGCCGCGGTCCTGACGGGGCGGCGGGCGGCTGCCCGCCGCCGCGGTCATTCGCACAACGGAAAGCAGTCCGCACCATGCGAACGCGCGGCGCGGACTGCTTTCGGTTGTGCGGCGGCGAACGGAACCACATCAGCACCCCGCGTACGCTCGGCAGCATGGAGGTCACGAAGCTCGAGCACGCCTGCCAGGTCGTCGACGTCGACGGGGCGCGGCTGGTGATCGACCCGGGGAACTTCACGCGCGACGTGGACGTCACAGGTGTCGTCGCGGTCGTGCTCACCCACGAGCACCCCGACCACGTCACCCCGGCGCAGCTGTCCGGCATCCTGTCCCGGAACCCCGGTGCGGTGGTCTTCGGTCCGGCGGGGGTCGCCGCCGCGCTGCCGGACTTCGAGGTGGACGTCGTCACGGACGGGTCCTCGCGATCGGTCGGGCCGTTCGCGCTGACCTTCCACGGCGCCCGGCACAACGTCATCCACTCGTCCGTCCCGGTGATCGACAACACCGGCGTCATGGTGAACGGGCAGCTGTTCTACCCCGGCGACAGCTACACCGTCCCCGGCGTCCCGGTCGAGGTCCTCGCCGCACCCGTCGGCGCCCCGTGGCTCAAGGTCGCCGAGATGATGGACTACGTCGCCGCGATCGCACCCCGTCGCGCCTACCCCGTGCACGAGGCGACCCTGTCCGACATCGGCTACGGCATGCACACCGGCCGGCTCCGCGAGATGGTCGAGCCCGCCGGTTCGCTCGTCCTGTTGCAGCCGGGCGAGTCGCTCACGATCTGAGCGGGGACCGGACTGGAGGCTCGGCTCGGCCCGTGCATGCACGCTGCGGCATGACGGCACACCCGGGCGACACGCCTCGTTTTGGCAGGTCGGACCGCTTGTGCCATACTTGTCGAGTTGTCGGAACGGCCCCATCGTATAGCGGCCTAGTACGCTGCCCTCTCACGGCGGTAACGCGGGTTCGAATCCCGCTGGGGTCACCACAGGTGGCTTAGCCCGAGTCCGACAACGTGTGCCGCGGCCCCATCGTATAGCGGCCTAGTACGCTGCCCTCTCACGGCGGTAACGCGGGTTCGAATCCCGCTGGGGTCACCAACCGAAGGTCCTCGTCCACACGGACGGGGACCTTCGTCGTTCCCGGCCTGGTGTCGGATGCCGGTCACCCTGCGGTGGCCACGTCGCGGACGACGAAGCGCGGGATCTCCACGGCGACCGTCGCGCGACACGTCGAGAACGTCGGGTCCGAGTGCACGCGATCGAGTGTGACCACGACGGCCCCGGCGTCCGAGTCGAGTTCGACCGACCATCCGGCCGGGTCGTCGAGCGTCTCCGGAGCGCGCACACCGCGCGGCCGGAAGGCATCGATGCGGTGGTCTCCGGAGCGTGCCGCGGCTGCGGCGACGGCAGCCTGTTCGACGTGGGAGTACAGCGACCGCCCGCGGAAGCCGTCCGGGACGACGATCCCACGCGTCGACGCCTCGGCGATCGCGACGGGATCGAGTTCGTCGACGCGTCCGTGGTTCAGCCCGTACGGGAACAGCATCGTCGTCGCCGCGAACCGGTCACCACCGAGGTGCGAGCACTCCCAGGTCTCATCGGGGAACACCTCCGCCAGCCGGGCTGCGACCGACCGTCCGCGCACGGCGCAGCACTCGTCGTGCCGGCCGTGGGCGCACACGGCGAAGACGGGCCGGTCGGATGGCGTTCCGGTGCTGCCGTCGAGCGGGAGCGACAGCAGCTCGTCCGGGCCGTCGGCCTCACCCCACCGCACGGTCGCGAGCCCGGTGTCGACGACTGCCCAGCGCCACCGGCCGGCACCACGGGACCGGCCGGGGCGGCGGATCGCGAGGATGCGCATCCCGGCTCGCTGCACCCGACGCGCGAGGGCGATGCCGCTCTCGGGCGGGAGTGCGGGGGAGTCGGCCCAGACGTTCCAGCCCCACGCGCCCGCGACCTCGACGAGCAACCAGCGGCGACCGGGGGACGCGGTGGCGGTGAGGTCCTCGTCGCGGGACCGGGAGCGGTCGCTGCACGCCGGCCCACCGGCCGATCGGGGGAGTCGTGGATCGGCCGGACCCGTGCGTCGCCACTCGGTCACGACGCCGGTACCAGCACGCCTTCCCGGAGGAGCCGACGGACCACGACGACGGCGTCGTCCTCGTCGAGGCCCGGCAGGGACCCGACGGTGTGCGTCCCTCCGGCGTGCAGCGCGCGCACGGCATGACCACACGATGCCGGCAGGCGGATCGTCGTCGTCGGCAGGACGACGGCCACGCGCTCGCCCTCGTCGCGGACGTCGGCGTGGAGTCCCTCGCGCCACCGGACCCGATCGCCGGCCGAGAGCGTGCCGAGGAGGTCGACCGTCTGCAACGGGCGGACCGGCTCCGGACGGGTGGAGCGACGGAACCGCGACCCGACGGTGTGCGCGACCTCGTCGACGGCCGATCCGACCGACGCCGACTCGAGGAACCCGATGAGGTCCTCGGCAGCGGCGCGGACGTCCGTCGCGATCTGGTCCGGGTCGCCGAGGTCGACACCGAGGGGCAGCGATGCGCGGAGTCGGTCCGATCGGAGCGCACGGGTGATGAGGTCCCGCGCGAGGTCGGCCCGGGTGACGGCGGGGATGCCGATCGTCAGGTGGATGGTCGTGCCGCCGAGTGCGGTCGCGGAGTGCAGCCAACCGCGAGGGAGGTAGAGCGCGTCACCTGGACGGAGCACGGTGTCGATCGCGGGTGCCCCTGCTGCTCGCGCGGCGACCTCGTCGCGTCGGTCGCTCCACGGTTCGTCGGCGAACGGGAGCTCGTGCACGGGCTCGTGGATCACCCAGCGCTTCGCCCCGGCGATCTGCAGGACGAAGACGTCGTGCACGTCGTAGTGCGGGTCGAAGCCGCGCGACGACGCCGGCGTGATGTAGGCGTTGACCTGCGCGGGGTGCCCGAGCTCCGCGACGAGCCGTCGCGTGAACTCCTGGATCGGCGGCCACGTGCGGTGGAGGCCCTGCAGGACGATCGTCGAGCCGGCAGCGAACTCGGCGAGGACCTTCTCGGAACTGACCTGGTCGCCGACCTCGGCGCCGTAGCCACCGGGTGCGGTGAAGGCGCTCTGCGGGAGCACGGTGCCGTCCTTCGCCATCCGGATGAACGGCGTCCGGAGTCCTCGGACCGAGAGCAGCTCGTCGGCGGCCTCGGTGGAGAACAGGTCGTCGAACGTCGAGCCGAGGTCAGCGGCGCTGCTCAGGAGCGCGTGGCGACCCCAGTACTCGTCGGCGAACCGGGCGACGGGGACGGCGATGCACCGCTCGAGGGCGCGCGCCGTCTCCGTCGTCTCCGGTCCTCGGCTCACGCGGAGCCGTCCGCGCCGCCGTCGTGTCCGTTCGGGTTGGCGCCGCCGTCGGCCGGGCCTTCGCCGGCGTCTGCGGAGCCGTCGGCACCGCCGTCGTGTCCGTTCGGGTTGGCACCGCCGTCGGCCGGGCCTTCGCCGGCGTCTGCGGAGCCGTCGGCACCGCCGTCGTGTCCGTTCGGGTTGGCACCGCCGTCAGCGGGGCCTTCGCCCGCGCTCTGGGGATCCGTGGTGATGTCGTCGTCGTTGATGCTCATGTGCGTCCCTCTCCGTCGTGCGGCCGGGTGCCGTCTGTGCCCGAGCGTAGGACGTCCGGCTGGCGGCGGTCCAGGTTCGTCCCGCAAGCAGGGTCGGGGTCGCGGACTCCCGGGGGATCGAGTGCGCAGAAGTGGCGACCGATCTCGGGCCCCGGTCGCCGTTTCGGCGCACTCGACCGCCGTGCGGACCGTGGCAGACGGCGTGTTGCGGAGTCCCGGTAAGGTGGGGGAGTCGTCTGACCCGGCAGTGGGGCCTGCCGGACCCAACCGTGACCGATCGGTCACCAACGGTCCCTATCCCGAGAACACCGCACGCGCGGACGACCTCCGGCGTGCTCGGCGATAGGAGCACCTCCGTGCACGACGAACCCCGACGGCACCTCACCGACTCCGGGAAAATCCCGATCGACCCGGACGTCGAGGTCGAGGAGTCCGACACCAGACCCGAGCGGCCGCCACACCTGCGCTGGGGGTACCTCGGCGTCGTGGCGCTCGGCGGGGCGATCGGGACCGCGATCCGCGCCGTGCTGGCCGACCTCGTCCCCGCCGTTGACGGGATCAGCTGGACGATCCTCGCCATCAACGTCGTCGGGGCGTTCTGCCTCGGGCTGCTGCTCGAGGCGTTGGCGCACCGCGGGCCGGACGTCGGTCGGCGTCGGCGCCTGCGGCTCTTCGTCGGCACAGGGGTGCTCGGCGGGTTCACGACGTACAGCACGCTCGCCGACGACACCGCGCAGCTGCTCGGGGACGGACGGTGGGGTGCTGGGAGCGGGTACGCGCTGCTCACGGTCGTGCTCGGACTGCTCGCCGTGGTCGCCGGGCTCTGGGTGTCGACGCTGCTGCGGCCACGGGGAGCCACCCGGTGAGCGCGCTCGAACTGCTGCTCGTCGCCGTCGGCGGGGGAGTCGGGGCGGCGCTCCGCTTCCTGCTCGACGGGCTCGTGAAGGCCAGGGTCAGCGGCTTCCCGCTCGGCACCGTCGTCATCAACGTCTCCGGGTCGCTGGTCCTCGGGCTCCTGACGGGCCTCGGGCAGGCCGGGACGCTCCCGCTCCCGGCGGTCGCCATCCTCGGCACGGGCATGATGGGTGGGTACACGACGTTCTCGACGGCGAGTGTCGAGACCGTGCAGCTCCTCCGATCCGGCAAGACCCGGCTCGCCGTCCTGAACGGCCTCGGCATGCTCGTCGTCTCGGTCGGCGCAGCCGCGCTCGGCCTCTTGCTCGGAAGGAACACATGACCTCGGAACGCCCCGGCGAACTCGTCCTCGTCCGTCACGGAGAGACGGAGTGGTCGAAGAGCGGGCAGCACACCGGCCGCACCGACATCCCGCTCACCGAGAACGGGGTCGAGCAGGCGAAGCGTGCCGGCCGGTACCTCGCGGACCGCGACTTCGCGCTCGCGCTGTCGAGCCCGCTGCAGCGTGCCCGCGACACCGCCGCGCTCATCGGCGTGGACCCCGAGGTCGACGAGGACCTGTACGAGTGGGACTACGGCGCGTACGAGGGCCTCACGACACCGCAGATCAAGGTGCTCCGGCACGGGCCGTGGGACCTCTGGACCGACGGCGTGCCCGCGGGGGACACGCCGGGTGAGAACGCCGCCGAGGTCCGTGTCCGGGCCGAGCGCGTGCTCGACCGAGCGCGTCCGGTGCTCGCGGAGGGGCAGGACGCCGTCTTCATCGCCCACGGGCACGTGCTCCGTGCGATCGGCGCCGCGTGGATCCGGCTCGCGCCGCAGGACGGTGCCGTGCTGAAGCTCGGGACCGCGTCCGTCAGCACGCTGGGGTACGAGCACGGGCGTCCGGTCATCGACTCCTGGAACGTCCAGCCGGACTGACGTCCAGCCCGCCTGACGTCCGGCCCGACTGACGCCCGTCCCCGGCTAGCGCAGGACGGCGGCCATCCCGAGGCTCGGCGCGACGTCGTCGAGCCCGAGCGAGCGGTACAGCCGCTGCCCGGGCGGGTCCCCGATGAGCGACACGTAGGCGCCCTCAGGTGCCCGCGACCGGATGTCCGCGATGAGCCACTCGAGCACGCGCCGACCGAGGCCACGCCGCTGGTGCGCGGGATCGGTGGCGACGTCCGCGATGTGGAAGTACCAGCCGCCGTCGCCCAGCACGCGACCCATCGCGACCGGCGTTCCCGCGGCGTCGACCACGTGGCAGGCTGACCAGCTCCCGCTGATCGCGCCGGCGCCCTGGTCGGCCCGGACCGGGGTCAGGCCGGAGTCGCGGCGGAGGCGGAGGTAGTCGTCGAGCGGCGGCGGCCCGGCGACGAGTCGGTAGTCGTCCATGTGTCGATCCTGCCGGGCCCCGCCGACAGCCGCCGACGCGTCCGCCCGGTCAGACCGTGCGGATCGAGGTCGTCGCGCCGAGGGCTCGACCGCGGCGCCGTTCGATCGCGCGTCCGACGAACAGCAGTGCGACGCTCACCAGTGCTCCGAGCGTCGTCTGTGCGACGCGGTCCAGGGCGAGGAGCTCCGGCGCCTCGGGGAGGCTCAACCAGGACACCGCGAGCGCGAGCGGCGTGAGGAACAGCAGGCAGACCGCGTAGTTCCGCGCGACGAAGATCTCCGCGAAGAACTGTCCGACGACCGCGATGAGCACGATCCACCACGCTCCGGGTTCGAGGAGCAGGATCCCGACCGCGATCACCGTGCCCCCGATCGTGCCGATGAAGCGCTGGAACGCCCGGAGGACGGTGTGCCGTTGCCGGATGGCCGGGAGCGTCGACACGACGGCGATCACCGCCCAGTACGGGTGCCCGAGCCCCGGGATGGTCTCCGCGATCGCACCGGCGACCAGGGCCCCGACGACGTTGAGCGCAACGGTCTCCCACAGGGCGGGGGTGCGGAGGATCCCGAAGCCCCGTTCCTTCATCGGGGCGAGCGGTCGGAAGCGGTGCGGCGCGCGCGGGTGCCACACGCGCCGGATGACGAACCCGGACATCGCGACGAGCCACGCCCACGCGACGGAGCACACGATGATCGTCGCGACGAGCGGCAGGTCCGACGGCCTCAGCGGCACGAGCGAGGACACCAAGAACGCGAACGTCGGGAAGATCGGCTGCGCCGGGATCGACCGGAGCGTGCTCAGCGTGCAGACCGCGACGACGAGCACGACGACCAGCCCGACCGCCTGCAACCAGAGGGGCGCACCGACGATCGAGACGGCGATCCCTGCGAACATGCACAGGGCCTGCAGTCCCCCGGCGACTCCCGTGGTCACGGCGCGCTGCCGGTACGGCTCCGTGGCGCCGAAGATCGCGGTGAACCCCGCGAACATCGCGAAGGCCGCGTACCCCGGCATCCCGAGGGCGATGAGCAGTGCGAGGGGAGCGGCGCCCGCGATCGCGGCGCGCGTCGCGCCCTCGAGGTTGACCGTGCGGGCGGAGTGCGTCGGAGTCGTCATGTCCCGGCCATTCTCCCACCGCGACAGGTGTCGGAGAACGCGAGTCGAGCCTCCAGTCCGGCCGGAAACCGGCCGCGATGCGGGCTGCACCGGCGTCGAACGCGTTGGTATACCAGTGCTAGACTCGCCGGATCGCGCCGCGTCAGCGGCATCGAACCGATGCGAACGGAAGGGTCGAGGTCATGGGTAGGACACTCGCCGAGAAGGTCTGGGACGACCACGTCGTGGTCAAGGGCGAGGACGGCAACCCTGACCTCCTCTACATCGACCTCCACCTCGTGCACGAGGTCACGAGCCCCCAGGCGTTCGACGGTCTCCGCCAGGCCGGCCGCCCGGTGCGGCGCCTCGACCTGACGATCGCGACCGAGGACCACAACACCCCGACGCTCGCGATCGACCGGCCCATCGCCGACCCGACGAGCCGCACCCAGATCGAGACGCTCCGCCGCAACTGCGAGGAGTTCGGCGTCCGCCTGCACTCGCTCGGCGACAAGGAGCAGGGCATCGTGCACGTCGTGGGCCCGCAGCTCGGCCTGACGATGCCGGGCATCACCGTGGTCTGCGGCGACTCCCACACCTCGACGCACGGTGCGTTCGGCGCGATGGCGTTCGGCATCGGGACGAGCGAGGTCGAGCACGTGCTCGCCACGCAGACGCTGCCGCTCAAGCCGTTCAAGACGATGGCGATCACCGTCGAGGGCACCCTGCGCCCCGGCGTGACGGCGAAGGACATCATCCTCGCGGTCATCGCGAAGATCGGTACCGGCGGCGGACAGGGCTACGTGCTCGAGTACCGCGGTTCGGCGATCCGGGCGCTCTCGATGGAGGGGCGCATGACGATCTGCAACATGTCGATCGAAGCGGGTGCCCGCGCCGGCATGGTCGGTCCCGACCAGATCACCTACGACTACGTCCAGGGCCGCGACCACGCCCCGACCGGTGCCGACTGGGACGAGGCCGTCGCGTACTGGGACACGCTGAACACCGACGACGACGCGGTGTTCGACGCCGAGGTGTTCATCGACGCCGACGCGCTCGAGCCCTTCGTCACCTGGGGAACGAACCCGGGCCAGGGCGTCTCGCTCTCCGAGTCCGTGCCCGACCCCGCCGACTACACCGACCCCAACGACCAGGCAGCGGCACAGCGCGCGCTGGAGTACATGGACATCACCGCGGGCACGCCGATGAAGGACATCGCCGTCGACGCGGTCTTCATGGGGTCCTGCACGAACTCGCGCATCGAGGACCTCCGCGCGTTCGCGTCCGTCATCAAGGGGCGCACCAAGGCCGAGGGCGTCCGCGTCATGGTGGTGCCCGGCTCCGCGCGGGTCCGGCTCGAGGCCGAGGCCGAGGGGCTCGACAAGGTGTTCACCGACTTCGGGGCCGAGTGGCGCTTCGCCGGCTGCTCGATGTGCCTCGGCATGAACCCCGACCAGCTCGCGCCGGGGGAGCGCTGCGCGTCGACCTCGAACCGCAACTTCGAGGGACGTCAGGGCAAGGGCGGCCGCACCCACCTCGTGTCGCCGCTCGTCGCAGCCGCCACCGCCGTCCGCGGGACGCTGTCGAGTCCGTGGGACCTGGAAACCGAAGCAGCAACCGCTCTGGAAGGGGCTGTCTGATGGAGAAGATCGGCACCGTCACCGGGATCGCCGCACCGCTGAAGCGGTCGAACGTCGACACCGACCAGATCATCCCCGCCGTGTACCTCAAGCGCGTCACCAAGACCGGCTTCGAGGACGCGCTGTTCTCCGGGTGGCGGCAGGACCCGTCGTTCGTGCTGAACCAGGAGCCCTTCGACCGCGCGAAGGTGCTCGTCGCCGGTCCCGACTTCGGCACCGGGTCGTCGCGCGAGCACGCCGTCTGGGCACTCCGCGACTTCGGCTTCCGGGTCGTCATCTCGCCCCGGTTCGCGGACATCTTCAAGGGCAACGCGGGCAAGCAGGGTCTGGTCACCGCAATCGTGACCGAACCGGAAGTCGAGCGCCTGTGGGCCGCCATCGAGGCGAACCCGGGCATCGAGGCGACCGTGGACCTCGCGGCGCAGCGCGTGTCGCTGGGCGATGTGGACGTGGCATTCGAGATCGACGCTTACACTCGTTGGCGGTTGATGGAAGGGCTCGACGACATCGGGCTCACCCTCCGTGACGAGACCTCGATCACGGAGTTCGAATCCCGCCGTGGAAACTGGCGGCCGAATACATTGCCGGTGAAGTAGTGAACTCTCTCGTACAGGACGCAGCAGCAGCTGGGGCACGCGTCGGGTTGAAGTCGGACGAGATCGTCATCCGCGGCGGCAAGCCGCTGGTCGGACGCATCGAGGTCCGCGGCGCGAAGAACCTCGCGACGAAGGCCATGGTGGCCTCCCTGCTCGGCGACACCCCGTCGATCCTCAAGGACGTCCCGGACATCTCCGACGTCAAGGTCGTCCGCGCGCTGCTCGAGGTGCACGGTGTGCGCATCACGGATCCTGCACGAGGCGAGCTCATCCTCGACCCGTCGAACGTCGAGTCGGCGCACTTCGCGGAGATCGACGCGCACGCCGGGTCGAGCCGCATCCCGATCCTGTTCTGCGGCCCGCTGCTGCACAAGCTCGGCGAGGCGTTCATCCCCGACCTCGGTGGCTGCCGCATCGGCGACCGCCCGATCGACTTCCACCTCGACGCGCTGCGCGCCATGGGTGCGGTCGTCGACAAGCAGGTCTCCGGCATCCACATCACGGCGCCGAACGGCCTCAAGGGCGCGAACATCGAGTTGCCGTACCCGAGCGTCGGTGCGACCGAGCAGGTCCTGCTGTCGTCGGTGCTCGCCGACGGCACGACCGAGCTCCGGAACGCCGCGATCGAGCCAGAGATCATGGACCTCATCGCGATCCTGCAGAAGATGGGCGCGATCATCACGGTCGAGCCGAGCCGCACGATCTTCATCGAGGGCGTCGAGTCGCTCCGCGGCTACACCCACCGCGCGATCAACGACCGCAACGAGGCAGCGAGCTGGGCCTCCGCCGCACTCGCGACCAACGGCGACATCTTCGTCGAGGGCGCGAAGCAGCAGGAGCTCATGACGTTCCTCAACGTCTTCCGGAAGGTCGGCGGCGGGTTCGACATCCAGGAGGACGGCATCCGGTTCTACCGGGAGCTCGAGGTCCTGAAGCCCGTCGTCATCGAGACCGACGTGCACCCCGGCTTCATGACGGACTGGCAGCAGCCGCTCGTCGTCGCGCTGACGCAGGCCGACGGCCAGAGCATCGTGCACGAGACCGTCTACGAGAACCGCTTCGGCTTCACCGAGGCCCTCAACGAGATGGGTGCCGACATCGTCGTGCACAAGGAAGGGCTCCCCGGGCACGACCGCCGGGTCGCCCGTCGTCCCTTCGAGCAGGCAGCGGTGATCACCGGCCCGACGAAGCTGCACGGCGCGAACGTGCGTGTCCCGGACCTCCGCGGCGGCTTCAGCCACCTCATCGCGGCACTGACCGCCGAGGGGGAGTCGCACATCACGAACGTCGGCATCATCAGCCGCGGGTACGAGCACTTCATCCCGAAGCTGCGCAAGCTCGGGGCGGACTTCGACTTCGCTGGCTGAGATGGCTGACGACCACCGCGGCGCGCCCGCGGGCAACGACCGTGGCGTGCCCGGCGGCGACCGCGGCGCATCCGACGGCACGCCCGGCCGCGACCTCGACCGTGTGACCACCGGCCTGCCGAACCCCGGCCGTCGGTGGAAGCGTGGTGACCTCAACCTGGCGTTCCGGATCACCGCGTTCTTCGTGATCCCGACCTTCCGGTTCACCGCGCGCTACCACTGGCACGGCCGGAACCGGTTGCCCGAGCAGGGGGCGTTCGTCCTCGCGCCGAACCACTACACGAACATCGACCCGCTCGTCGTGGGCACCGCGGTGTACCTCAGCCGCCGGCAGCCGCGATTCCTGGCGAAGGCGTCGCTGTTCCGCGTCCCCGTGTTCGGCAAGCTCATGAGCGGCATGGGGCAGATCCCGGTCGAGCGGTCTGGTCGAACCCGCATCAGCGATCCCCTCGGCGGCGGCCGGTCCCTCATGGAGCGCGGCGGCGCCGTGATCGTGTACCCGGAGGGGACGCTGACGCGCGACCCCGACCTGTGGCCGATGCGCGGCAAGACCGGCGCGGTGCGGATCGCGCTCGAGAACGACGTGCCGCTCATCCCGATGGCGCACTGGGGCACGCAGCAGATCATGGCGCGGTACTCGAACAAGCTCCGGCTGTTCCCGCCGTCGCGCGTGGACGTCGTGTTCGGCGACCCCGTCGACCTGTCGGCGTTCCGTGGACGCCCGATCGACCAGCAGCTGCTCACCGAGGCGACCGCCGTCCTGATGGACCGCATCACCGAGCTCGTCGAGCAACTCCGTGGCGAGCAGGCGCCGGCGACCCGGTGGGACCCGTCGACGAAGAACCAGAAGGAAACCGGCAAGTTTGAGTGACGCACCCAGCACCGGCACGCGTGCCGGCGCACCAGGCCTCCGCCCGCACGACGACCACCCGGATCCCACGGCTGCCGCACGTGGCGCTGTCGACACCGCCGCGATCCGCGTCGTCATGCAGTCCACGGACAAGCCCCGCGTGGCGGTCATCGGTGCCGGCAGCTGGGGGACCACGTTCGCGAAGGTCCTCGCCGAGGGCGGCGCCGAGACCGTCGTCTGGGCCCGCCGACCCGAGGTCGCCCGGGAGATCACCGAGACCAAGCGCAACTCGGACTACCTGCCCGGCATCAACCTGCCGCGCACGTTGACCGCGTCGACCTCGTTGGCCGCCGTGCTGCAGGGCGCGCAGCAGGTCTACGTCTCCGTGCCGTCGCAGACGCTGCGGTCGAACCTGGAGGCCATCCGCGAACTGCTCCCGGCCGACGTCCCCGTCGTCAGCCTGATGAAGGGCGTCGAGAAGGCCACCGGTCTCCGGATGAGCGAGGTCCTGCTCCAGGGACTCGAGATCGACCAGGACCGTATCGCGGTGGCCAGTGGTCCGAACCTGGCGCTCGAGATCGCGCGACGGCAGCCGACCGCGGCCGTGGTGTCCTCGACGAGTGCCGACACCGCCAGTGCGGTCGCCGCGGTCGCGACGAACCCCTACTTCCGGTCGTTCATCAACACGGACGTCATCGGCACCGAGTTCGGCGGGGTGCTGAAGAACCTCATCGCCGTCGCGATCGGCATCGTGGACGGCGTCGGCTACGGCGAGAACACGAAGGCGTCGATCATCACCCGCGGGCTCGCGGAGATGACGGAGTTCGCCGTGTCGCTCGGCGCACAGCCCTCGACGTTGTCCGGTCTCGCGGGGCTCGGCGACCTCATCGCGACCTGCCAGTCGCCGCTGTCGCGGAACAACACCGCCGGGCGACTGCTCGGCCAGGGGTACCGCTTCGACGAGGTCGTCCGGCAGATGAACCAGACCGCGGAGGGGCTGGCGTCCGTCGCGCCGATCCTCGAACTCGCGCGGGCGAACGGCGTCGACATGCCCATCGTCGGGCAGGTCGGCGAGGTCCTCGCCGGTAGGCTCGATCCGCGCAACATCGCGCCGCACCTCACCGAGACCGACGAGCCCCAGGGCGAGTGACCGGTCCGGCCACTCTGCAACCAGGAGCGCCCATGACCACCAGCAGCACCACCGTCGTCGTCCTGTTCGGCGGCCGGTCGAGCGAACACGAGATCAGCTGCGTGACCGCCGGCGGGATCATGGACGCGGTCGACCGCACCGCGTACGAGATCGTCCCCGTCGGGATCACCAAGGACGGCGCCTTCACGCTGCAGCCGGACGACCCGGAGCAGTGGGCCCTCGTCGGCGAGCACCTGCCGACGGTGCCGGACAACGGCACGCGCGTCCGGTTCCCGAGCGCCGCCGAGCCGCGGCAGCTGACCGTCGAGCACCAGGACGGCACCGTCACCACGATCCCCGTCGACATCGTCTTCCCGATCCTGCACGGTCCGTTCGGCGAGGACGGCACCGTCCAGGGCATGCTCGAGATCGCCGGGCTGCCGTACGCCGGGGACGGCGTCCTGGCGAGTGCGCTCGCGATGGACAAGCACGTCGCGAAGGCCGTCCTCGAGCACGCCGGGCTCCGCGTGGCCCCGTGGACGACGGTGCTCCGTCGGCAGTGGCAGGCCGACGAACTCGGGGTCGCCGAGACGATCGCGGCGCACGGCTGGCCGCTCTTCGTGAAGCCCGCCCGGGCCGGTTCGAGCATGGGTGTGTCCCGTGTCGACGGACCCGAGCAGCTGGCGGCGGCGATGCACCTGGCGTTCGAGCACGACAGCAAGGTCATCGTCGAACCCCGCGTCGTCGGTCGCGAGGTCGAGGTCGCCGTCCTCGAAGGCCGCAACGGCACGCCGCGCACGAGTCTGCCCGGCGAGATCGTCGTCGCCGAGGACGGCTTCTACGACTTCGCGTCGAAGTACCTCGGCGGGGACGAGCAGCTCCTCTGCCCGGCGCCGCTGACCGAGGCCGAGACGGACGAGATCCGCTCCATCGGTGCCCGCGCCTTCGAGGCGATCGGCGGCTCCGGACTCGCCCGCGTCGACTGCTTCCTGACCGAAGACGGTTTCGTCGTGAACGAGGTCAACACGATGCCGGGCTTCACCCCGTTCTCGATGTACCCGCGCTGCTGGGCGGCCACCGGGGTCAGCTACCCGGAGCTCGTCGCCGAGCTCATCGAGCTGGGTCGCGCCGCCGTCCGCTGACGCGGTCTCGGACCGTCCGGGGCATCAGCGTGCCCCGGGACGGACGGGAGGCTCGTGGCGGCCCCGCCACGAGCCTCCCGTCCGGTGGCGGGTCGCGTCAGCCCTGCACGTCGGACGGGTCGAGGCACTCGTGCCCGTCCTTCGGCAGCGTCTCGACGGCGTTGCCGATGTCCTGCAGGACCTGGTCCGTCGTCTTCGTGGAGTCGATGACGACCTGCACCGCGGGGTCACGCCCGAACGTCGTGTAGACGATCTGCTTCCCCTCGTCGTCGCGGATCCAGTCGACCGACCCCTTCGAGAAGCACGGCAGGTCGGAGACCGTCGGGACCGCGACACCGCAGTGGTAGAGCGCCGCCGAGGGGTCGCCCCACGCAGCGGTGGACTGGGCGTTCGTGTTGCGGAGCTGGTACTTCGTGTCGACCGTGTCCGGCAGGCGGACCTGGGCGGCTGCACACGCGGCGGCGTTCGCCGACGGAGCTGCGGTCATCGTGACGGCGTTCGTGCACCCGGTCAGTCCGGCGGCGAGGGCGACCACGACGCCGAGTCCGGCGAGGATCCGCAGGGGGCGGCGCACAGTGTCCATCGAGAGTCCAGGCTACCGTTCTCGTGTGGACGCGAAGGACGAGCCCTGGACCGGACCGACCGTCGGGGAGCTCGGTGAACTCGTCGTGCTCGACCGGGTGACGTCGCGGCTTCCGCAGGGGTCGCCGCTCGTCGGGCCGGGGGACGACTGTGCCGTGGTGGCGGCTCCCGACGGCCGGTTCGTCGTGACGACCGACATGATGGTGCACGGTCCGGACTTCCGGTGGGCGTGGTCGTCGCCGTCGGACGTCGGGTGGAAGGCCGCGGCGACGAACCTCTCGGACGTCGCCGCGATGGGTGCGGTGCCCTCTGGACTGGTCGTCGCGATCGCCGCACCGCAGGACACGCCCGTCGCGGTGCTCGAGGGCATCGCGGACGGGTTCCGGCTCGCGGTCGACGCGCTCGCTCCCGGGTGCGGGGTCGTCGGGGGAGACCTGTCCACGTCGTCGGCGTTCACGGTCGCCGTGACCGCCTTCGGCGACCTGCAGGACCGTGCTCCGGTGCTGCGGTCGGGGGCGCGCGTCGGCGACGTGCTGGCCGTCTCGGGTGAGCTCGGTCGCGCGGCGCGGGGGCTCGCTCGGCTGTTCCGGTCCGGGGTCGACGCGCACGGTGAGCCGTCGCGGGCCGCGGTGGTCGCCAGTGGTCTCGACGAGGACCCGGACGTCGGGCGCCAGCGCCGACCGCTGCCGCCGATCGCCGACGGGCCGCTCGCTGCCGCTGCCGGTGCGACGGCGATGCTCGACCTGTCGGACGGGCTCGCGATCGACGCCGGGCGACTTGCACGGTCGAGTCGGGTGACGCTGGAGATCTCCGCGGCGCTCGACGACGTGGCGTTGCACGGGGGCGAGGACCACGGGCTGCTCGCGACGTTCCCGGCGGACGCCGTGTTGCCCGGGGGGTTCCGGCGGATCGGTGTCGTGCTGGAGCGCGGCGCGGCCGACCTCGTGCGCGACGGTGTCGGCGTCCCGACGACCGGGTGGGACCCGTACGCGGACTGGGACGGCGTCGCGGGCTGAGGGGGCGCGGGCGCTTGCGCTCGGGGCGGTGCGGGGTGCGGGTGCGGCGCGCGGTGGTGCGCCGCGCGGGCGCGCGCGGTGGTTGCGCGTGCAAGGAGCGACAGAGTCGCTCTCGTACGACGTCGGTGGTGTCGTTGCCCGGCGCACGCAACTGTTGCGCGTGGAAGGAGCGACAGGATCGCTGTCGTACGACAACGGCGGTGTCGTTCCGAGTCGGCAGCGCCTCCCGTCGGCAGCGCCGCCTGCACACGCGCGTCAGGCGGTGGCGACCACGGCCTCCCACGCGACGGTCTCGCCGTAACTGCGCTTGCTGAACGGCTCGAGTCCCGCTGGCCACGTCGGTTCCGGCGACCGCTTGCTGCGTTCGACGATCACGACGGCGTCGCGCGTCAGCCGGGGGACGAGCGCGTCGAGCACCTCGGCGATCTCGGACTCGGTGACGTCGTACGGCGGGTCGATGAACACCAGGTCGAACGTCCGGACGGTCCCGCGGAGGAACCCCAGGGCCGGCTGCGCGTGCACGTCGATGCGGACACCAGGGACCCGCTGCTGCACGGTGCGCGCGTTCTCGCGACAGACCATCGCGGCAGCAGCAGCCCGGTCCACCAGGACCACCTCGACCGCGCCGCGCGAGGCCGCTTCGAGCCCGAGTGCACCCGTCCCCGCGTAGAGGTCGGCCACGGCCGTGTCGTCGACGAGCCCGCGCGACTCGAGCGAGGAGAACAGTGCTTCGCGCACCCGGTCGCTCGTCGGTCGGGTGCCCGACTTCGGCACCCGGAGCGTCGTGGAACCGGCGGCGCCGGCGATGATGCGGGTCATGCAGCAACCGTAGCGGCCACCAGGTCGCGTTCCGACGTTCTCCACAGGTCGTCCTGGAGGCTCGGTGCACGTCGGTCGTGCCGGGTACCGTTGCCGTGTGGTTACCTCAGGATCCGCCGCGCCGGCAGCCCCGTCCGACCTGCAGTGGGGTCCGGCGCCGCTGGACACGAAGCTCGCGAACGTGCTCGGCGGCCGCACCGCCAAGGCGGTCGAGAAGGCGTTCGGGTACCGCACGGTGGGGGAGTTCCTCGAGCACGCGCCGCGCCGCTACGCCGAGCGCGGCGCCCTGACGGCGCTCGACTCGCTCGCGATCGGGGAGTCGGTGACGATCGTCGCCGAGGTCGTCGACGTCCGCGAACGCACGATGCGCCAGCGCAGGGGCTCCATCCTCGAAGCGAAGATCGGTGACGGCAAGGGCCTGCTGACGCTGACGTTCTTCAACCAGGGCTGGCGGACGAAGGACCTCGTCGTCGGCGCCCGCGGGATCTTCGCGGGCAAGGTCGGCGACTACCGCGGCGCCCGGCAGCTCGCGCACCCCGACTACGAACTGTTCGACGCGGACGACCCCCGTGCAACCGCCGACCCCGAGTCCGAGGAAGCGATCCGGTTCTCGCGGCAGCCGATCCCGATCTACCCGGCCACCGCGTCGCTGTCCTCGTGGCAGATCGCGAAGGCCATGGCGGTGGTGCTCGACACCCTGCCGGACATCGCCGACCCGATCCCGTCCGGCGTCAGGACCCGGCTCGACCTGGTGCCGTTCCGCCGTGCGCTCGAACTGTTGCACCGCCCGGAGAAGGTGTCCGACTTCAAGCGTGCGCAGGACGCCCTCCGCTACCGAGAGGCGTTCGTGCTGCAGACCGCCCTGGTCCAGCGCCGCATCGCCGCACGTGCGACCGCCTCGACCCCGCGGACCGCGTCACCTGGTGGGATCCTCGAGCGCTTCGACGCGACGCTGCCGTTCACCCTGACGGACGACCAGCGCGCCGTCGGCGACGAGATCGCGCACGACCTGACGGAGTCGTGGCCGATGCACCGTCTGGTCCAGGGCGAGGTCGGCTCCGGCAAGACCCTCGTCGCCATCCGCGCGATGCTGACGGTCGCGGAGTCCGGCGGGCAGTCGGCACTCATCGCCCCGACCGAGGTCCTGGCGGCGCAGCACCTGCGGTCGATCGTGAAGTTCCTCGGCCCCGACCTCGCCGCCGAACTCCGTCCGGTCATCCTCACGGGGTCGCAGTCCACCGACGAACGCCGTCGTGCGCTCCTCGCGGCGGCGTCCGGCAGCTCCCGGCTCGTCGTCGGCACGCACGCGCTGCTCGGCGACAAGGTGGACTTCGCCGAGCTCGGCCTCGTGGTCGTCGACGAGCAGCACCGGTTCGGTGTCGAGCAGCGTGAGGCCCTCCGCACCAAGGGCGAGCGGCCGCCGCACGTGCTCGTCCTCACCGCCACGCCGATCCCGCGCACCGTCGCGATGACCGTCTTCGGCGACCTCGACGTCTCCACGATCGCCGGGATGCCGTCGGGCCGCGCGGGGGTGGAGACCTTCACGGTGGGGCTCGCCGAGCACCCCGGGTGGGAGTCGCGGATCTGGACCCGCATGGCCGAGGAACTCGGCGCCGGCCGGCAGGCCTTCGTGGTCTGCCCGGCGATCGACGACGCCCACGCCGAGGACGACGGCGAGCCGGAAGTCGACGCGGATGACGACATACCGAAGCGTGCGCCTGCCACAGTGCTCGCGACGGCGGAGCGGATGCGCACGATGCCGGTCCTCGACGGCCGCCGGATCGAGGTCCTGCACGGCCGGATGACCGGCGACGAGAAGGACCGCGTGATGACGGCGTTCGCGGCCGGCCAGATCGACGTCCTGGTCGCGACCACCGTGATCGAGGTCGGTGTGGACGTGCCGAACGCGTCGATGATGGCGATCCTCGACGCCGACCGGTTCGGCGTCTCCCAGCTCCACCAGCTGCGCGGCCGCATCGGTCGTGGGCAGTACGCGGGCGTGTGCCTGCTCGTCACCTCCGCCGAGCTCGAGACCACCTCGCGCGAGCGAGTCGACGCAGTGGAAGGGTCCGACGACGGCTTCGAGCTGGCCCGCGTGGACCTCGAGCTCCGCCGCGAAGGCGACGTGCTGGGGGAGCGGCAGTCCGGCGGCCGGTCGTCCCTCAACCTGCTCCGGGTCGTGCGGGACGCCGACATCATCGTCGATGCGCGGGAAGAAGCCGAACGACTGCTCGGGATCGACCCGACGCTCGACGGGCAGCCCGAGCTCCGAGACGCACTCGCCCGGCGTCTGGACGAGTCCGACGCGGCCTTCCTCGGCAAGAACTGAACCGGCGGCGGGGCAGGTATCGTCGCGGGTATGACGCAGATCGCGGTCGTCCCCGGCTCCTTCGACCCCGTGACCCTCGGGCACCTCGACGTGATCGGTCGGGCGGCAGGACTCTTCGACGAGGTCCACGTGCTCGTCGTGCACAACCCCGACAAGAAGACCGCGATGTTCGACGCCGTCGATCGTGTCCGGCTGATCGAGGAGTCGTTGGCGGAGACCGATGCGCCGGCGAACATCCGGGTCGGGGAGTGGACCGCCGGGCTCCTCGTCGACTACTGCCGGCAGGTCGGCGCGACGGTCCTGGTGAAGGGCGTCCGCTCGGGCGAGGACGTCGCGTACGAGACCCCGATGGCGATCATGAACCGGCACCTCGCTGACGTCGAGACGGTGTTCCTGCTGCCCGAGGCGTCGCGTGCCCACGTCTCGAGTTCGCTGATCCGGCAGGTGGCGACGCTCGGCGGAGACGTGTCGCCGTACGTGCCTGCTGTGGTGGACGAAGCACTCCGGAACGCCGTCGGCTGAGACGACACGGCAGCGCGCTCCTCGACGTCAGCCGTTGTCCGCGCTAGGATGGTCGATCGTGTCTTCCCCCGTGAACAGCCCCTACGCCCTGCGCGTGCGTGACCTCGCGCACCGCCCGGGCGAGATGCGCGAGCACACGCTCGACATCACCGTCCCCGAGACCCTCGGGGCAGGGGTCGTGGCCGTTCGCGAGGGCGCTCCGATCCACATCGAGCTCCGGCTCGAGGGCCTCCACGAGGGCGTGCTCGTCTCCGGGCACGCTTCGGCGGAGGCCACCGGGCAGTGCTCGCGCTGCCTCATCGACATCAGCGAACCGGTCGAAGTCGATTTCGCCGAGCTGTTCGCGTATGATGCCTCGGAGGATTTCGACTTCCATGTTCACGAAGACCACGTGGATTCTGAACCGGTCGTTCGAGACGCGGTGGTGCTGTCACTGCCGTTCCAGCCGGTCTGCCGACCGGACTGCCCAGGACTCGACCCGGTGACGGGTGAGCGCCTGGCAGACACGGGGCGCACGGCTCCCGAGCCGACGGATCCCCGCTGGGCTGCGCTCGACGGACTGACGTTCGACGAGAACGACAGCTGAAGTCCGAGAACGACAGCTGAAGTCCGAGAACGACAGCTGAAGACCGAGCACGGCGCTCACAGCACCTCCACCGACTGACCACCGACCAACCGAAAGAGAACCACCATGGCCGTTCCCAAGCGCAAGCAATCCCGTGCCAACACGCACGCCCGTCGTTCGCAGTGGAAGGCCGCGCCGGTCCAGCTCGTGAAGACGATCGAGAACGGCAAGGTCACCTACAGCCTCCCGCACCGCGCGAAGGTCGTCGAGGACTCGGCCGGCACCGCCCTGTACATGGAGTACAAGGGCCGCAAGGTCGCCGACGTCTGATTCGGTAGCACGCATGGCAGCGACGTCCGGCTCCACGGGGTCCAACCCCGCGGGGTCGGACGTCGCTCGTCTTCGTGCACTGCTCCGGGTCGACGTGTCCCCGGAGTTGCTCCAACTCGCCCTGACGCACCGCTCGTTCGCGTACGAGCACGGCGGCATCGGGCACAACGAACGCCTCGAGTTCCTCGGTGACTCCATCCTCGGTCAAGCCGTGACGGTGAAGCTCTACCGCGACTTCCCTGATCTCGACGAAGGCGACCTGGCCAAGCGCCGGGCGAGCCTCGTCTCGACGGTCGCCCTCGCGGAGATCGCCCGGCTCAACGGCCTCGGCGCCTACCTGCGTCTCGGCAAGGGCGAAGAACTGACCGGCGGCCGCGACAAGTCGTCGATCCTCGCCGACACCGTCGAAGCCGTCATCGGCGCGACGTACCTCTCCGCCGGACCGGACGAAGCGACCGCGCTCGTCCTGCGCCTCGTGGAGCCGCTGCTCATCGACCCCGACCGTTTCGGTGCCGCGATGGACCCGAAGACGAGCCTGCAGGAGCTCGCGTCGTCGCTGACCCTCGGCAACCCGGCCTACCGGGTCACCGAAGAGGGCCCTGACCACGACAAGACCTTCCACGCCACCGTCGTGTTGCAGGGCGAGGACATCGCCTCGGGCTCCGGGTCGAGCAAGAAGACCGCAGAGATGGCGGCGGCGCTGGACGCCTGGACACGCCTCTCCGGCCGGAGCACCGACGACGGAGCGCCCACGGGCGCAGTTGCGCCGGCCGCAGAGCCAGCCGGGTCCTAGCGCGTGCCCGAACTCCCCGAGGTCGAGGTCGTCCGCGCCGGCCTCGAACCCGCGGTCAGCGGCGCCAGGGTCCTCGCCGTGCACGTCGCCGACGAACGGGCCCTCACGCGCCACGACGGCCCCGCCGAGGACTTCGCACACCGCCTGACCGGCAGGACCATCGCCGCCGCCGTCCGCCGTGGCAAGTTCATCTGGCTCCCGCTCGCCGAGCCGGGCGCCGACGGCCGGGCAGAAGCGCTCGTGGCACACCTCGGCATGAGCGGGCAGATCCTGCTCGGCCGCGACCGTGCAGCGGCGAAGCACCGCCGCATCGTCATCGACGTCCAGCCGGGTGGGTCGGACCGCGACGGCACGCCGGAGTCTCCCGTCGAGCTCGAGTTCGTGGACCAGCGCACCTTCGGCTCGATGGCGATCGACGCGATGGTGCCCACGATCGACGGCGCCGCCGCAGGGTTCGCCGGCGCCGTGGACGACCGACAGCCCGATGCCCCGTGGCGTCGGAGCATCCCGACCCAGGTCTCCCACATCGCCCGCGACCCGCTCGACCCCGCGTTCGACGACGACCGGTTCGTGCAGATGGCGAGGAAGCGTTCCAGCGGCATCAAGCGGGTGCTGCTCGACCAGGGCGTCGTGAGCGGCATCGGCAACATCTACGCCGACGAGTCGCTGTGGGCCGCGAAGCTGCACTACGACCGGCCGGCGGACCGTCTTCCGCGGGCATCGGTGCTGCTGCTCCTCCACGAGGTCCGCAGCGTGCTCGCGCGTGCACTCGAGGACGGTGGCACGAGCTTCGACGCCCAGTACGTCAACGTGAACGGGCAGTCCGGCTACTTCTCGCAACGGCTCCACGTCTACGGCCAGCAGGGGAAGCCGTGCCCGCGGTGCGGCACGACGATCGTGCGCGAGGCGTTCATGAACCGGTCCAGCCACATCTGTCCCGTGTGCCAGCCGCGTCCGCGCGCTCGCAGGCGTTAGCCTGACGCCGAACAGCGAGACACCAGCCAGCGAGCAGCGCGACGAGCGACACACCCGGAGACCGCCATGTACTTGAAGAGCCTGACCATCAAGGGGTTCAAGTCCTTCGCGCAACCGACGACGTTCGCGTTCGAGCCGGGGGTGACCTGCATCGTCGGCCCGAACGGCTCCGGCAAGTCCAACGTGGTCGACGCCCTCGCGTGGGTGATGGGGGAGCAGGGGGCGAAGACGCTCCGTGGCGGCAAGATGGAGGACGTCATCTTCGCCGGCACCTCGACCCGTGGCCCGCTCGGCCGGGCGCAGGTGCTCCTGACGATCGACAACACCGACGGGCTCCTGCCGATCGACTACAGCGAGGTGACGATCTCCCGCACGCTGTTCCGGAACGGCGGCAGCGAGTACGCCATCAACGGTGAGAACTGCCGTCTGCTCGACGTGCAGGAACTGCTCTCGGACACCGGCCTCGGCCGCGAGATGCACGTCATCGTCGGCCAGGGGCAGCTCGACAAGGTCCTGCACGCGACCCCCGAGGACCGCCGCGGGTTCATCGAGGAAGCGGCCGGCATCCTGAAGCACCGTCGGCGCAAGGAGAAGACCCTCCGGAAGCTCGACGCCATGCAGACGAACCTCACGCGTCTGTCCGACCTCGCCGGCGAGATCCGTCGTCAGCTGAAGCCCCTCGGTCGCCAGGCCGAGGTCGCACGCAAGGCCCAGTCCGTCGCGGCCGTCGCCCGGGACGCCAAGGCCAGGATCCTGGCGGACGACGTCGTCCGCCTGCGTCGCGAGCTGCACGAGCACCAGGAGGTCGAGGCCGGCCGGAAGTCCGAGCGGATCGTCCTCACCGAACGCCTCGACCAGACCCGCGCCCGGCAGCAGCACGTCGAGCAGAGCATGGTCGGCGACGACGTCGACCGCGCGCGCACGGTCGTGCACCGACTGGAGAGCGTGCAGGAACGGCTCCGCGGCCTGTCGAGCCTCGCCAACCAGCGGCTGATGCTCCTCGCGCAGCAGTCGGACGCTCCACAGCAGGGCCCCACGATCACCACCGAGCAGGTCGCCGGCGTCCGGGCCGAAGGAGACCGGCTCGACGCCCAGGCCACCGCGATGCAGCAGGGGATGGCAGCAGCCGCCGACCGGGTCCGGCAGGCCCGTGCGACCCTCGACGCCCTCGACGAGCGGATCGCCGCGCAGGCAGCGCTCGTCTCCCAGCACGACCTCGACGCGCAGCGGCTCGCCAGTGCGGTCGACGTGGCACGGTCCAAGCGGGGCTCCGCCGTCGCCGACCGGGAGCGACGGGAGCGCGCGCTCACCGAGGCCACCGAACGTTCCCGGATCGCCGAGGCGGCCCTCGCGGACGTCGGGACGGACCCGTCGGCGGACACCGACGCCGATGCCCTGCAGACTGCGCTCGACGCCGCGCGCGAGCGGCTCGAACGGACGCAGACCGCCCGCGACGAGCTCCGCGACCGGCTGCACGGCATGGAACGCGAGCGGGACGCGCTCGACGCGCGCGTTGCCGCTCTCGGCATGTCGATCGACGTCCGCGACGGTTCCCAGGCGCTCATCGAGGCGGGGCGTGCCGGGATCGTCGGCCGGCTCGCCGACCACCTCACCGTCACCTCCGGCTTCGAGGCCGCCATCGCCGCGGCGCTCGACGGACTCGCCGACGCCGTCCTGGCCGAGGACCGCGCAGCCGCCTTCGACGCCGTCGCACACGCCCGCACCGAGGACATCGGCCGCATCGACGTGGTCGTCGCGGACGCCGCAGGGACCACGGCCGGCTCCTCCGCACCCGCTGGCGTCCGCCGCGCCCTCGACCTGGTCAGCGGCCCGCCGGCGCTGTCCGCGATCCTCGCGGACACGCTGGTCGCCGACTCGGACGACGTCGATCTGGAGGCCGTGCTCACCGCCGCCCCGCAGGCGACGGTCGTGACGCGGTCGGGTGACCTGGTCCGTGCGGTCCGCGTGACCGGCGGCGGTGAGCGCACCACCTCGCGCATCGAGCTCGTCGCGGAACGGGACGATGCGGTGACGCGTCGCGATACCATCGCGACGGCCGCGGCGGAGCTCGCCACGAGCCTCCAGGCCGCACGCACCGACGTCGACGACGCGCGCCGCGCTGCTGACGACGCGGACCGGACGAGCCGCGCGCACGGCGCTGCGGTGGCGGAGTACGACCGGACGAGCGCGTCGGTCCGGGCGAAGGCGGAGAACGCCCTCGCCGAGGTCGAGCGACTCCGGGCCGCGCTCGGTGAGACGGACGGTGCCGTCGAGTCAGCGGAACGTGTCCTCGCCGAGGCCGAGCAGGCGCAGCAGGATCACGCGGAGGAGCCGCGACCGACCGTCGACGCCACCGAGCGACCGGCGCTGCAGGACGCGCTCGAGGCGGCGCGTGCCGCGGAGATCGAACAGCGCATCCAGATCGACACCGTGCGCGAGCGGGCGCGGGCCGAACGGTCGCGTGCCGACCAGCTCGACCGGCAGCTCGAGGCGGAGCGTGCGGCGGCCGAGGAAGCGGCACGGCTCGCGGTCATCCGACGTGGGCAGATGGCGACGGCCGAGAGCGTCCTCGCGGACCTGCCGGAGGTGCTCGGCGCGGTCGACCGCTCGCTGGCCGAGGCGCGCGTGCAACTCGCGACCGCGGAGTCCGAACGGTCGAAGCGCAACACCGAGCTGCAGACGATCCGGAACGAGGAACGCGAGCTGCGGGATCGCCTGCAGTCGATCACCGACGGTGTGCACTCGCTCGAGATGGAGATCTACGAGAAGAAGCTCCACGTGTCCGGCGTGCTCGACCGGGCGCAGAGCGAGCTCGGGCTCGTCGAGGCCGTCCTGGTGGCGGAGTACGGGCCCGATGTGCCCGTGCCCGTCGACGTGCTCATCGACCCCCGGGTGCTCGCGCGGAAGCACCGGGATGCCTCGCGAGCCGCCGCAGCCGCGGTCGCTCCGGACGAGGACGAGGTTGTCGACGCGGACTCCGCCGACGTGGACTCCGTGGACGTGGACGTGGACGTCCCCGAGCTCGTCGACGCCGAGTCGACCCTGCCCGGCGGCCCCGCGCTGCCCGAGTTCGACGCGACCGACGACGTCGACCTCACCGAGGTCGAGACGGTGCCCTACGTGCGCGCCGAACAGGAGCGCCGGCTGAAGGCGGCCGAACGCGACCTCGGTCAGCTCGGCAAGGTGAACCCGCTCGCGCTCGAGGAGTTCCAGGCGCTCGAGCAGCGGCACGCGTTCCTCGCCGAGCAGCTCGAGGACCTGCAGAAGACCCGCACCGACCTCATGACGATCATCGAGGAGCTCGACGCGAAGATGCAGACCATCTTCGAGTCGGCGTTCAACGACACCCGCGAGGCCTTCGACGTCATCTTCCCGATCCTCTTCCCCGGTGGGTCCGGGTCGATCACGCTGACCGACCCCACCGATCTGCTCGGGACGGGGATCGACGTGCAGGTGAAGCCGGCAGGCAAGAAGATCGACCGCCTGACGCTGCTGTCCGGTGGCGAGCGGTCCCTGGCGGCGGTGGCGCTCCTCGTGGCGATCTTCACCGCGAGGCCCTCGCCGTTCTACATCATGGACGAGGTCGAGGCGGCGCTCGACGACGCGAACCTCGGGCGGCTGCTGTCGGTCTTCGAACGACTCCGCGAGGCCTCGCAGCTCATCGTGATCACGCACCAGAAGCGCACGATGGAGATCGCCGACGCGCTGTACGGCGTCTCCATGCGGCAGGACGGCGTCTCGGCCGTGGTCGGCCAGCGCGTCCAGCGTCGCGACGCCGCGTAGCGGCTGCGCCGGCCCGGCTGCCCGCCGGCCCGGCTGCCCGCCGGCCCGCGGGGGAGTACCGCGAAAGCGACAGTTCCCCGTTGGATTCCGGCGGGGAACTGTCGCTTTCGCGGCTACTTCGCGGCTACTTCGCGTCAGCCTCCGCAGCCACCGTGGGCTGCGAGCCCGTCGGGGTCAGGCCGCGCGCACGACGCTTGTTCGAGACCACGAGGGACGCGACCGTCGCGACCGCGATCGTCAGCATGATGAACCCGAGCGAGAACCAGATCGGGATCTCCGGCGCCCACTCGATGTGCTCGCCGCCGTTGATGAACGGCAGCTCGTTGACGTGCATGGCGTGGAACACGAGCTTCACGCCGATGAACCCGAGGATGACGGCCAGCCCCTGGCCGAGGTAGATGAGCCGCTCGAGCAGTCCCGCGATGAGGAAGTAGAGCTGTCGGAGCCCGAGGAGCGAGAACGCGTTCGCGGTGAAGACGATGAAGGCGTCCTGCGTCAGACCGAAGATCGCGGGGATCGAGTCGAGCGCGAACAGCACGTCGGTGAGGCCGATGGCGACCATGACGAGCAGCATCGGGGTGAACAGCCGCTTGCCGTCGACCTTCGTGGTCAGGCGGTCGCCGTCGTAGTGGTCCGACGTCGGGATGATCCGCTTCAGGACCCGGATGAGGCGGGAATCGCCCTCCTCTGCACCGTGGTCGTTCCCACTGCGGGCCTGGGACCACGCGAGCCAGAACAGCAGCGCCCCGAACAGGTAGAACACCCACGAGAAGTTGTCGATGATCGTGACGCCGAGCGCGATGAACAGACCACGGGCCACGAGGGCGATCGCGACGCCGACGAGCAGGACCTTCTGCTGGAACTCCTTCGGCACCGCGAACGACGACATGATGATGAGGAAGACGAACAGGTTGTCGACCGACAGGGCCTTCTCCGTCAGCCACCCGGCGAAGTACTCACCGCCGGCCTGGTGCCCGCCGAAGACCCAGATCCCGATGCCGAACACGATCGCCAGGGCGATGTACACGACGGACCAGAACGCGGACTCGCGGATGTGCGGCACGTGCGGCTTGCGCACGTGCGAGAAGAAGTCGAACACCAGCAGGCCGAGGATGCCGGCGATGGTGATGATCCAGACGAGGAACGGGACGTCCAAGGAGTTTCCCTTCAGGGGGCGTACCGGGTACGCCGAGGCCTGAAGGTCTCTTCCGCCGCGATCTGCTGCAACCGATCGCGACCGGCGCCCCGGATCCGGATCGTCCCGGACCGTACTGACGAGGTCACCGAGGAGGAATACTCCCCTTCGTGTGGCCGAGCATACCGGGGACCGGCATCAGCCGCCGCGCCCTAAGCTGGGAACATGGCGAGTTCCTGGTCACTGTCCTCCCGGCTGCGCGGGCTCTTCCAGCGGAAGACCATCGACGAGACGACATGGGACGACCTCGAGACGGCCTTGATCGGCGCTGACTTCGGCCCGGACATCTCCGAGGAGATCATCGAGGACCTGCACGCCCGCGTCGACCGCTACGGCACGACCGACCCCGCCGACCTGCAGCGCATGCTCCGCGAGGTGCTCGAGGAACGGCTCTCGAAGCTCGACACCACCCTGAAGCTCAGCGCGCGTCCCGCGGTGGTCCTGGTCGTCGGCGTGAACGGCGTCGGCAAGACGACCACGATCGGCAAGTTCGCCAAGTTCCTGAAGACCTACGACCGGACGGTGCTCGTCGGCGCGGCGGACACGTTCCGTGCGGCGGCGGTCGAGCAGGTCGCGACGTGGGCCCAGCGTGCCGGGGTCGACGTGGTCCGCCCCGCCCAGCCCGGCCAGGACCCGGCGTCGGTGGCGTACCAGACCGTCGAGAAGGCCATGCGAGAGGGCACCGAGATCGTGGTCATCGACACCGCGGGTCGTCTGCACACCAAGGCCGGGCTGATGGACGAGCTCGGCAAGATCAAGCGCGTGGTCGAGAAGCAGACCGAGATCTCCGAGGTCCTGCTCGTGCTCGACGCGACGACCGGGCAGAACGGGCTCGCGCAGGCGCAGGCCTTCATCGAGGGTGCCGGTGTGACCGGGCTCGTCATCACGAAGCTCGACGGCTCCGCGAAGGCCGGGTTCGTGCTGAGCGTGCAAGAGAAGACGGGCATCCCGATCAAGCTGATCGGGCAGGGCGAGGGCATCAACGACCTGACCGGGTTCACCCCGCACGTGTTCGTGCAGAACCTCGTCGGCTGATTCCGGGTACCGTCTCGGCAGTACAGGGATCGTCCAGGTACACGGAAGGAGCCCTCACATGCCCGCACTCCTGATCATCGCGATCGTCGTCGGCCTCGTCCTGCTCTTCAGCGGCATCTTCGTCGGTGCACTGAAGTTCCTGCTCTGGGTCGGCATCGTCCTCATCATCCTCGCCGTCATCGGCTGGCTGCTGCGGAGCATCCGCGGTCGCGCGTAGCAAGCAGCGTGCCCTGAACGGGCACCACGCGGACGGGAGGCCCGTCACCAGCTGGTGACGGGCCTCCCGCGCGCGCTCCGCATGTTGCGACGCGCCAGCGGCGCGCGGCGCCAGCGCCGACCGAGCCTGCGAGGTCGGTTCGATGGATGCGCTAGACCGCCTGGCGGCCCACCGGGGCGTCCACCAGGTGCGCGAGGTGCGCCGGCACCGTGCCGCCGCGCGCGACGGTCGCGCGGGCCCAGAGCCGTCCGGCACGGTACGAGGACCGGACCAGCGGACCGGCGAGGACCCCCGCGAAACCCATGTCCTCGGCGAGTTGGCGGAGCTCGACGAATTCCTCCGGCTTGACCCACCTCGCGACCGGCAGGTGCCGGGGCGACGGACGGAGGTACTGCGTGAGCGTGATGATGTCGGTGCCGGCGTCGTACAGCTGCCGGAGGGCGTCCTCGATCTCGGCACGTTCCTCGCCCATGCCGAGGATGAGGTTCGACTTCGTCACGAGGCCCGCGTCGCGCCCCTGCGTGATGACGTCGAGCGAGCGCTCGAACCGGAAGGCCGGACGGATGCGCTTGAAGATGCGGGGGACCGTCTCGACGTTGTGGGCGAAGACCTCCGGGCGGGCGTCGAACACCTGCCCGAGCTGGTCCGGGCGGCCGTTGAAGTCCGGCACGAGGATCTCGACGCCGGTGCCGGGGGAGTGCTCGTGGATCGCCCGGATGGTCTCCGCGTAGAGCCAGGCCCCGCCGTCGTCGAGGTCGTCGCGTGCGACACCGGTGACCGTGGCGTAGCGCAGGCCCATGCTGGCGACGGAGTCCGCGACGCGTCGGGGCTCGTCACGGTCGAGCGGCTCGGGCTTGCCGGTGTCGATCTGGCAGAAGTCGCACCGGCGCGTGCACTGGGCGCCCCCGATGAGGAACGTCGCTTCGCGGTCCTCCCAGCACTCGAAGATGTTCGGGCACCCGGCCTCCTGACAGACGGTGTGCAGCTGCTCGGACTTGACCAGGGCGGAGACCTCCTTGAACTCCGGACCCTGGGTCGCGCGGGTCTTGATCCACGCGGGCTTCGTCTCGATCGGTGTCTCGGCGTTCCTGGCCTCGACGCGGAGCATGCGGCGGCCTTCTGGAGCGAGGGTCATGCGGGGATCCGTTCGGCTGTGCTGATGACGGCGCCGCTGATGCGTGCGCCGGTGTGCATGCCGTCGAGCGCGTCCTGGACTCGACGTGCGACGGTGTCGGCGATGTCGTCGACGGTCACGGTTCGCGCTGCCGCCGCGCCGAGGGCGGTCACGCCGGCGTCGGCGATCCCGCACGGCACGATCGCGGCGTACGCGTCGAGCGCGTTGCCGCAGTTGATCGCGATGCCGTGGCTCGTGACGCCCTCCGCGACGTGCAGGCCGATCGCGCCGACCTTGTCGAACGTGCCGGCCGGGTTCCTGACCCAGGCGCCGCTGCGGCCGTCGACCCGTTCGGCGACGACCCCGACGGTCGCTGCAGCGTCGATGATGACCTGCTCGAGGTCGCGCACCCACGCCACGACGTCGAGGGGGTCGGCGAGCCGGACGATCGGGTAGGCGACGAGCTGCCCGGGGCCGTGCCAGGTGATGCGTCCGCCCCGGTCGACCTCGACGACGGGGGAGCCGTCCGTCGGCAGGTCGGACCGCTCGGTGCGTCGACCGGCCGTGTACACGGAGGGGTGCTCGCAGAGAACGAGTGCCCCGGGGGAGCGGCCAGCGACGACGTCGGCGTGGAGCGTCCGCTGCAGTGCGAGCCCCTCGGCGTAGTCGAGCAGTCCGGGCGGACGGAGGACCTCGAGTTCCGGCATGCTCCGAGCGTACGACGTTTCTGGACTCCGTCCAACAAACCCGGATCGGCGTGACAGGACGCTGCGGAACGGGGCCTGTAGAATCGTCGGATCATGGCGCAATTCGGATCCCTCTCTGATCGGCTGACCGAGACCTTCCGCAACCTGCGGACGAAGGGACGGCTCTCCCCGTCGGACGTGGACGGCACCGTCCGCGAGATCCGCCGGGCACTCCTCGACGCGGACGTCGCGCTCGAGGTCGTCAAGGCGTTCACCGCATCGGTGCGCGAGCGTGCCCTCTCCGACGAGGTCAACCGGGCGCTGAACCCGGCGCAGCAGGTCGTCCAGATCGTCAACGAGGAACTCGTCGGCATCCTCGGCGGCCAGCAGCGGCGGCTCGAGTTCGCGAAGAAGCCGCCGACGGTCATCATGCTCGCGGGTCTGCAGGGTGCCGGCAAGACGACCCTCGCGGGCAAGCTCGGCAAGTGGCTCAAGAAGGACGGCCACACGCCGATGCTCGTCGCGGCGGACCTCCAGCGGCCGAACGCCGTGCAGCAGCTCCAGGTCGTCGGCGAGCAGGCCGGTGTGCACGTCTTCGCGCCAGAGCCCGGCAACGGCGTCGGGGACCCGGTCAAGGTCGCGAAGAACGCGATCAAGGCCGCGGTCGACCAGCAGTACGACACCGTCATCGTGGACACCGCCGGTCGACTCGGTGTCGACGCCGAGCTCATGAAGCAGGCGGCGAACATCCGCAAGGCCGTCGACCCGGACGAGGTCCTCTTCGTCATCGACGCGATGATCGGTCAGGACGCGGTCACCACGGCGCGCGCGTTCCAGGAAGGCGTCGACTTCACCGGTGTCGTCCTGTCGAAGCTCGACGGCGACGCCCGCGGTGGTGCTGCCCTGTCGGTCGCCAGCGTCACGGGGCGCCCGATCATGTTCGCGTCCACGGGTGAGTCGCTCGACGACTTCGAGCCGTTCCACCCGGACCGCATGGCGAGCCGCATCCTCGACCTCGGCGACATCCTGTCCCTCATCGAGCAGGCCCAGGGCGCGTTCGACGAGGAAGAGGCCCGCAAGGTCGCGGACAAGATCGCGACGGACAGCTTCACGCTGAACGACTTCCTGCAGCAGATGCAGCAGCTCCGCAAGGCCGGCTCGATCAAGGGTATGCTCGGCATGCTCCCCGGCGCCAAGGGCATGCGCGAGGCGCTCGACAACTTCGACGAGCGCGAGATCGTCCGCACCGAGGCGATCATCCAGTCGATGACCCCGCAGGAGCGCGAGCTCCCGAAGCTCCTGAACGGCTCGCGTCGTCTCCGCATCGCGCGCGGTGCCGGCTCCACCGTGACCGAGGTCAACCAGCTCGTGAACCGCTTCGAGCAGGCGGCGAAGATGATGAAGACCGTCGCCCGTGGTGGCGTCCCGCAGATGCCCGGCATGGGACCGATCCCCGGCATGCACGGCGGCAAGAAGCAGCAGCAGGGCGGCGGCAAGAAGAAGAAGGTCGGCAACCCCGCGAAGCGTGCGGCCCTCGCCGCCGGTGCGGCTGCTGCGCCGCAGCAGGCGCCGAAGGGCTCCGGCCTCGGCCTCGGTGGCGGCAAGAACGGCAAGGCGCCCACCGAGGAAGAGCTGGCGAGCCTGCAGAAGTTCCTGGGTCGCTAGTCGCGACCACCAGACGGACGGGAGGCCCGGTGTCAGCTGGCACCGGGCCTCCTGTCCGTGTCGGGGCGGCTAGAGGGAGTCGCGCAGCTCCCCGACCAGGTGGCGGACGACTGTGCGCAGGTCCCCGTCGTTCTCCTGCGCGACCTGGAGCTGCCGCTGGTACGACGCGCCGCGCTCGATCATCGTGTCGAGGTGGTGCAGTTCCTGCTGGCAGCCGAGCCGCTCCGCGATCGGGTCCAGTCGCTCGACGAGGTCGTGCACCTCGTCCGTGACGAGCCGTTCGTCGCCGGCGGCGTTCGTGATGATCTCCGCCTCCATGCCGTAGCGGGCCGCGCGCCACTTGTTCTCACGGATGAACCACGGCTGCATCGTCGGCAGGCTCTCGCCGGCGTCGAGCCGGTCCGAGCAGGCGGTGACGAGGCACTGCACGAGCGCGGTGACGGCACCGACCTCGTGGAGGGTCGAGATGCCGTCGGAGACCCGGTTCTCGAGCGTGCCCCACTGCGGCGACGGGCGGATGTCCCACCGCAGGTCCCCGACGCCCTCGATGACGCCGGTGTGCGTCAGGTCGCCCACGACCTCCTCGAAGTTCGCCCACGCGCCGAGCTGCGGCGGGAGTCCGCCGGTCGGCAGCTGCTGGAACATGAGGGCCCGGTTCGACGCGTACCCGGTGTCGGTCCCGGCCCAGAACGGGCTGGACGCCGTGAACGCCTGCACGTGCGGGACGTAGGCGAGCATGGCGCCGAGGATCGGGAGCGCCTTGTCGCGGTCGTCGATGCCGACGTGCACGTGCACGCCCCAGATCAGCATCTGGCGGCCCCACCACCTGGTCCGGTCGATGAGCGTCGTGTAGTGCTCGCTGTCGGGGGTGATCTCCTGCTGGTCCCACACCGCGAACGGATGCGTCCCGGAGCACATGACCTGCGCGTCGAGGGGGTCAGCGGCGTCGATGACCTCGCCGATGATGCCGGAGAGCTCGTTCGTCGCGCCCCCGACGGTGTGGTGGACGCCCGTGACGACCTCGACCGTGTTGGTCAGGAGCTCCTCGGTGACCTGTTCGTGCGAGCCGAGCCGCTCGCGGACGGCGGAGATGACCGCTGGGGCTCGTGGGGTCAGGTCGCCGGTGTCGCGGTCGACCAGTGGGAGTTCCCACTCGACGCCGATGGTCGATGCCGGGGACTCGGTGAAGCGGATGTCCATGCTGAACATCCTGCCCGGATCCTTGTCGGACACGCACAACGAACGCTTGTCCCGGTCGTGCGGTTTCGATTCTCAGGATTTCCCCATCAGGACTACCGTGGAAGCGCTCAACAGGGAAGAGGAACGCATGCAGCTGGTCGTACGAGGTACTTCTGCCCCGCTCATCGGAGAGCTCGACATCCCGGTCTCGAAGTACCACGCGCACCGCGCGCTGGTCCTCGCGTCGCTGGCGAAGGGGACGAGCATCGTCTCCGGGATCAGCACGACACGGCAGGTCGAGTGGACCGTCGGCACCCTCCGTGCCCTCGGCATCGACATCAAGCGCCGCGGGAACGAGTACCACGTCACCGGGCTCGGTGGGCGGTACGAAGCGACCGACGTCGTCGACCACGGGTCGCGCGGCGCCGACGGCGTCCTGAACATGGGCTCGTCGGGCACGACGCTCTACTTCATGACCGGACTGGCATCCCTCGCGGACAAGCCGATGACGTTGTCGGGCATGAAGTACTTCCAGCGCCGACCGATCAAGGCGCTGCTGACCTCGCTGACCCAGATGGGCGTCGAGCTCGAGGCGACGAACGACTGCCCGCCGGTCACCGTCCAGCCGAAGCGTCCGCGCGGCGGCGACGTCACGATCGCGGGCACGCTCTCGCAGTGGATCTCCGGCCTGCTCCTCGTCGCGCCGTTCGCGGAAGAGGAGACACGCATCCACATCACGGGCGGCCGCCTCAACGAGCAGCCGTACGTGGAGCTCACCGTGCGCATGATGCGCCAGTTCGGCCTGCGGGTCGAGGTCTCCGACGACTGGCTCGAGTACCGGATCCCGGCGAACCAGCAGGCGACCCCGCACGACTACGTCATCCCGCCCGACATCGGCTCCGCCGCCTTCGGCATCGCCGCTGCCGGCATCCGCGAGTCCAACGTGCTGCTCCGCGGCATGACCTCGTTCACCACCGCGGACACCGACCACCCGGAGAGCGAGTTCCTCGACCTCGCGACGGCGATGGGCGTCCCGATGCGCATCGACGAGGAGACCGGGTTCGTGCGGATCGAGCACGACGGCTCCCCGCTGAAGCCCCTCGACATCGACTGCCAGCCGATCCCGGACCTCCTGCCGATCCTGTCCACGATGGCGACCTTCGCCGAGGGCACCACCCGGCTCTGGAACGTGGCGCACATCCGGCTCAAGGAGTCGGACCGCGTCGCCGCCATGCTGCAGCTGAACCGGATGGGTGGACGTGCCGAGCAGGGCGCCGACGAACTCCGCGTGACCGGTGTGGGTGCCGGTGAGCTGCACGGCGCGTCGATGTCGTCGTTCAACGACCACCGCGTGCTCATGTCGCTCGCGGTCGCCGCGTCGAAGGCCGACGGGGTCTCCGCGCTCACGTATCCGCGTGCCTACCGGATCTCCTACCCGACGTTCCTCGAGGCGATGAACTCCGTCGGCCTCGAGATGGAGGTCGGCGACGCCGAGGCGGCGATGGCGGCCGCTGACACCCGCGCCGACCGTGCCGACGTGTCGAACCAGCACACCGACCTCGGCGAGGACACCGACGCCGCGGCCCGTGCCGCTGACCTGCCGGAGCTCACCGGCGTCGACGCCGACCCGCTCGTGCTCTCCGAGAAGGTCAGGACGCTGTCCGAGACCGACCCGGACGGCCTCGCCGTGATCGAGGTCGGTGGCCCCGAACCCGTGAACACGACCTGGAAGGAGCTCCAGGACGAGGCGGACAAGGTCTCCGCGCTGCTCCTCGAGCTCGGTGTGCGCCGTGGTGAGTCCGTCGCCATGCAGCTCCCGAACTGGCGCGAGTTCGTGTCGATCACCCTCGGCGCGATCCAGATGGGTGCCGTCGCCACGCCGATCATGCCGGTGTTCGGTCCGCGTGAGACCACGATGACGCTGGCCCGCTCTCGTGCCCGCGTCGTGTTCCTGCCGAACGTGTTCCGCAAGCGTCGCCCAGCGCTCGAGCTCCTCGACGTGGTCGACGAGGCGAAGGCGCAGAAGCGTCGTCTCTCGGTCGAACACGTCATCGTGATCCGGTCGGAGGCGCGCGGTCAGGGCGACACCCCGACCAACCAGGCACCGCTGCCCGCCGACGCCGCCGAGCGCGTCGCGGCGAGCGAGTGGAACTGGCGCTACTTCGACACCGCGCTCGAGAGCGTCCAGGTCGACGTCGAACAGATCCGCTCGCACGCGCCGACGCCGGACGACATCTGCCAGCTGCTGTTCACCTCTGGCACCACCGGCGAGCCGAAGGGCGTGCAGCACCCGCACCGCACGCTCGGCCTCGCCACCGCGATGCACGTCGCGCAGTCCGGGCTGACGAGCGACGACCGGATCTACATCCCGTCGCCGCTCGCGCACCAGACCGGCTTCCTCTACGGCATGCTGCTGGCGTTCCGGCTCGGTGCGCCGCAGGTCATCCAGCCGGTGTGGGACGGCACCGTCGCCCTCGAGCAGGCCTTCGGTGCGGCCGGGGCGACCTTCGTGCAGTGCGCGACGCCGTTCCTGACCGACCTGGTCGACCTGGTCGAGGCGGGTGCACCGCAGCCCGAGGCGCTCCGCATCTTCGTCCCGACCGGAGCCGCGGTTCCCCGCGCCCTCGCCCAGCGGGCCAGCACCGTGCTCGGCACCGCGATCCTCGGTGCGTTCGGCACGAGCGAGACGTGCCTCGGCGCGCTGTCGAGCCCGTCCGACGACCCGGCTGACGCCTACGGACACGACGGCCGCGCGCTGCCCGGCATCAAGATCCGCATCGTCGACGACGAGGGCAACGAGCTGCCGGCCGACACCGAGGGCAACTACGAGCTGCACTCGCCGACGATGTTCGACGGGTACCTCGACCGCCCCGACCTGACCGACGACGTCTTCACCGAGGACGGCTGGTACAAGACCGGCGACCTCGCGAAGGTGTCGGCGAAGGGCTTCCTGTCGATCACCGGCCGCGTCAAGGACGTCATCAACCGCGGTGGCGAGAAGATCCCGGTCGTCGAGATCGAGAACCTGCTCTACCAGCACCCGCTCGTCACCGACGTCGCCATCGTCGCGATGCCCGACGAGCGCCTCGGGGAGCGCGCCTGTGCGTTCGTCGTGTCCGCCCGTCAGGGTGAACCGCTCGACTTCCGGACGATGCAGCAGTACCTCGAGAAGTCCGGGGTGTCCAAGTACTACTGGCCGGAGCGGCTCGAGTACATCGCCGAGCTGCCGCGCAACGCGGTCGGCAAGGTCCAGAAGAACGTCCTGCGCGAGCAGGCTGCCGCGCTCGTCGCGACGAAGGAGAAGTAACCGAGATGACCACGTTCAACGAGGCCGAGTTCCAGCAGCTCAAGGCCGAGGTCACCGAGTGGGTCCGCGGCCGCGGCGAGGACTGGGCGAACGAGATCGAGCGCACCGGCCAGGTGAGCCCTGAGCTCTTCCAGGAGCTCAAGGACAAGGGCTGGCTGTCCCTCGCGGCGCCGACCGAGCTCGGCGGGCGGGACATCCCGTTCTCCCGCTACCTCGAGATCATGGAGATCGTGTCGCGCTCGCACGCGTCGATCCGCATGCTCGTGCACGTCATCAACGGCACCTGGCGCGCCATGCAGCCGTACGCGAGCCCGGAACAGATCGAGCAGGTCGTCAAGCCCTCCGTCGCCGGCGACAAGCTCGTCGCGTTCACGCTGACAGAGGCCACGGCCGGCACCGGCGCGGACATCCGCACGACGGTCCGTCGCGAGGGCGACACCTACGTGATGAACGGTGAGAAGCACCTCATCACGTTCGGCGTCAAGTGCGATTACTGGCTCATCGCGGCGCGGCTCGAGGGCACGACGGGCCAGGACGGCACCGTCGCGTTCCTCATGCCGAACACCGGGCTCCCCGGTGCCGAGGTGATCGACGACTCGGACACGATGGGCATCCGCGGCACCGACCACGCGATCCTCCGCTTCACCGACACCCCGATCCCCGCGAGCGCGCTGCTCGGCGAAGAGGGCCAGGGGCTGGAGGTCGCACTGGGAGGCTTCCTGCTCCCGAGCCGCGTGTCGGTCGCGATGAGCGCCGTGGGCCTCGCCGAGCGTGCGAACGAGCTCGCCGTCGAGTACGCCAACGAGCGCGAGACCTTCGGCAAGAAGCTCTCCACCCGCCAGGCGATCCAGTTCTACATCGCCGAGAACTACGCCGACATCGCCGCGGCACGAGCCCTCGTGCTCGAGGCCGCCCGCGCCTACGAGGAAGGCCGCCCCGACGCCGGCACGCTCTCCAGCGCATCGAAGATGATCGCGGTCGACATGCTCGCCCGCGTCACCGACAAGGCGCTCCAGGTGCACGGGGGCCAGGGCTACTGGAAGCGCAACGCCATCGAGCGCGTCTATCGTGACGCCCGTGCGCAGCGGTTCGAAGAGGGCACCAACGAGATCCAGAAGCTGGTCGTCGGTCGCGCCGTCGTGACCGGCCAGGCCGGGTTCTAGCCGCACCACGCAACCGACGGGAGGCTCGTGGCGGGCCCGCCGCGAGCCTCCCGTCCGTATCCTGCTCACGCAACAAGAAGGACTGAAGTGACCGACAGCACCGCACCCATCGCGCTCATCACCGGAGCCTCCCGCGGCATCGGCCGGCTGCTCGCGCAGAAGCTCGGCCAGCGCGGCGCGACCGTCGTCGTGACGTACAAGGGCAACGCCGACCTCGCCGAGGAGTCGCTCGCCGACGTCAAGGCGGCCGGCGGCGACGGCATCACGGCGCAGGTCGACATCGAGCAGCCGGAGTCGATCGACGCCCTGTTCGACCTGGTGCGCGACACGTACGGACGCCTCGACTACTTCGTCGCGAACGCCGCGGCCAGCGCCTTCAAGCCGGTCGCCGACCTGAAGCTGCACCACCTGGACCGCAGCTACGCGACGAACGCCCGCTCGTTCGTCCTCGGGGCCCAGCGCGCCGCCGAGCTCATGGACAAGGGCGGCCGCATCGTCGTCGTCACCTCGTACGGCTCGCTCCGCGCCTTCCCGACGTACGCCGCGCTCGGCGCCGCGAAGGCGATGAGCGAGTCCTACATGAAGTACATGGCGGTCGAGTTCGGCCCGCGCCAGATCACCGTGAACGCGGTCAACGGCGGCCTCATCGACACCGACTCGCTCGAGTACTTCTACACGAAGGTCCCCGGCCAGGCGCCGATCGAGACCGTCTACGAGAAGCTGCCGCTGCAGCGCCCGGGCACCGCGGACGACATGGCCGACGCCGTGGACTTCCTGCTGTCGGACAAGGCGTCGTACATCACCGGGCAGGTGCTGTCGGTCGACGGCGGGCTGACCGTCATCGCGCCGCCGTACTGGGCCGACACGACCTCGCCGCTGCGGGACGCCGTGCTGCCGGCTACCGACGCCGTCACGGACACCTCGGCTTCCTGACCATGACGATCGCCGCTGCCGACACCGCCGTCGCAACCGTCGCGTCCCCGTGGACGCTCGGCCCGCTGCACCTGCCCAACCGGGTGGTCATGGGGTCGATGCACACCGGACTCGAGGTGCACGACGACGGCGGTGCCGGGATGGCGGCGTTCTACCGTGAACGTGCGGCCGGGGGAGCCGCGTGCATCATCACCGGCGGCATCGCGGTCAACGACGAGGCCCGGGGCGGCCCGGACTTCGCGGTGTTCGGCGTCGACGGTGCCGACGAGCGGTTCCGCGTGGCGGTCGACGCCGTGCACGAGTCGGGCGGCACGATCCTCGCGCAGCTCTTCCACGCCGGGCGGTACGCGCTCGTCGGCGGGATGACCGACCGGAACGGCGATCCGCAGCGCGCGATCGCCCCGTCGGCGCTGCCGTGGGCCGCCGCCCGTGGGGTCGTCCCCGAGGCGATGACGACAGCGGACGTCGAGCGGACGATCGCCGACTTCGCCGCGGCCGCGCGATCCGCCAGGGACATCGGCTTCGACGGCGTCGAGATCATGGCGTCCGAGGGTTACCTGATCAACCAGTTCCACTCGCCGCTCACGAACCTCCGCGACGACGAGTGGGGCGGTTCGGCGGCGGCACGTCGGCGGTTCCCGGTCGCCGTCGTGCAGGCAGTGCGTGCAGCGGTGCCGGACATCGCCGTCACGATCCGGTTGTCCGGCGCCGACCTGATGCCCGGGTCCTCGACCGACGACGACGTCGACGCCCTGGTGCACGACCTGCTGCCGCTCGGGCTCGACGGGATCTCCGTCGGCATCGGGTGGCACGAGTCCCGGACACCGACCGTGCAGGCCGCGGTGCCGCACGGCGCATGGCTGACCCAGGCGTCCCGGATCGCTCGTGTCGTCCGCGCGTCGGCGTACCCGGACGTGCGGGTCATCGCCTCGAACCGCATGACCGACCTCCGCGACGGCGAGACCGTGCTGGCCGACGGGCTCATCGACGCCGTCGCCCTCGCCCGCCCGTTCCTCGCGGACCCGCAGCTCGTGTCGCGGTCCCTGGCCGGACGCTTCGAGCTCGTGAACACCTGCATCGGCTGCAACCAGGCGTGCCTCGATCGTTCGATCGTCGGGCAGCCGGTCTCCTGCCTGGTGAACCCCCGCGCCGCGCGCGAGGTCGCGTTCCCGGCACGTCCCACCACCGAGCCCAAGCGTGTGGACGTCGTCGGCGGTGGGCCAGCCGGGCTCGCCGCGGCCGTGGACGCAGCCCGCCGGGGCCACGACGTCACGCTCTGGGAGGCCGCGCCGGAGCTGGGCGGGCAGTTCGGTCTCGCCGCGCTGATCCCCGGGAAAGAGGACTACGCCGCGACCGTCCGCGCCGCCCGGGCCGAGCTCGACGACCGCGGTGCGACCGTGCACCTCGGACGAGCCGCCACCGCTGCCGACCTGGTGGACAGCGACGCCGTGGTCCTGGCGCCCGGTGTGGTCCCGCGCGTCGTCGACATCCCGGGAGCGGACCTGCCGCACGTCCTGACGTACGAGCGTGCCCTGCGTGACGGCGTCCCCGCGGGCACCGTCGCGATCATCGGCGGCGGTGGCATCGGCGTCGACACGGCGGCGTTCCTCACCGAGTCGCCTTCCGAGGCGGTCCGTGCGACGTCCTTCGCCGAGCGGTGGGACGTCCCGGTCGCGCAGGACGTCGTGGGAGACCTGCCGCAGCGCCAGCCGGTCGCGTCGCGCACGCTGCGGCCGGGCGACCAGGTCACCGTGCTCCGCCGTTCGGGCAAGTTCGGGCAGGGTGTCGGCCTGACGTCCCGCTGGGTCGCGCTCGGTCGGCTGCGCGACGCGGGCGTCCGGATGGTCGGCGGCGTCCAGGAGTACCTGCGGATCGAACCCGGTGCGCTCTGGATCCGTGACGAAGACGGTGCCGAGCGGATGATCCCGGCGGACTCCGTCGTGATCTGCGCGGGGCAGGAGACCGCCGTGCACGCGGACCGGGACGGTGCCGCCGGACTCGAGCCGGGCCTCCAGGCCGCCGGCGTGCCGTACGCGATCGTGGGCGGTGCGCGCGACGCGCGGAGCGTCGACGCGGTGCGCGCGACGTCCGAGGCACTCGAGGCGATCCGCGCACTCGCACCGTGACGGCGCGTCCCGACTCGCTTCTCGTCGCGAAACCTGCAAGAATGAACGGTCGAATCGTGTCCGCTCGACCCTCTATCCAGCGGTACACGAATCTCTCGAGCTTTCACCGCGCGTGCCCCCACGCCCGCGGTTCCGGTTCAACCACAACAACACGCAACAGGAGCATTTGTGGCTGTCAAGATCCGTCTCAAGCGTCTCGGTAAGATCCGGGCGCCGTACTACCGTGTCGTCGTCGCCGACTCGCGCACCAAGCGCGACGGTCGCGTCATCGAGGAGATCGGTCAGTACCACCCGACCGAGGAGCCCTCGGTCATCAAGATCGAGTCCGAGCGTGCGCTGTACTGGCTCGGCGTCGGCGCGCAGCCGACCGAGCAGGTCGCCGCGCTGCTGAAGCTCACCGGTGACTGGGCGAAGTTCAAGGGCGAGAAGGACACCGAGTCCAAGGTCAAGGTCGCGGAGCCGAAGCAGGCCTTCGTCGTCGACACCGCCAAGAAGGCCGTCCTCAAGCCGAAGTCGGAGAAGAAGGCCCCGGCCGCTCCGACCGAGTCGGCCGACGACGCCGCAGAGACGACCGAGGCGTAATTCCTTGCTCGAATCCGCGCTGACGCACCTCGTCAAGGGGATCGTCGATCACCCTGACGACGTGCGCGTCGCCAGTTCCACCTCCGCGCGGGGCGAGGTCCTCGAGGTGCGTGTGCACCCCGAGGACCTCGGCCGCGTGATCGGACGCGCCGGTCGGACCGCCAAGGCGCTCCGCACCCTCGTCACGGCTCTCGCCGATGGCAAGCGGGTGCGGGTCGACGTGGTCGACACCGATTCCTGACGAGGCGACCCAGCTCCGGGTGGGTCGCATCACCAAGGCGCACGGGCTCAAGGGCGGTCTCAAGCTCGAGCTCTACACCGACGACCCGGATCGTCGGTTCACGCGCGGAGCGGTCTTCACGCTCCAGGTCCCCGAGGACTCTCCCTGGTCGGGGAAGACCATCGCCATCGACGAGCTCCGCTGGTACAACGGCCACCCGGTCGCGTTCTTCACCGGGATCGCCGACCGCGACGCCGCCGAGACCCTCGCACGGGCCATCCTCTGGGTCGATCAGGACCCCTCCGAGGAGACCGGCGAAGAGGACGCCTGGTACGACCACCAGCTGGTCGGCCTGCGTGTCGTGCGCGACGGCGTCCAGGTCGGGACGGTCGCCCGCGTCGACCACCTGCCCGCGCAGGACCTGCTGGCCGTCGACACCCCCGATCGTGGCGAGGTGCTGGTGCCCTTCGTCGGCGCGATCGTCCCCGCGGTCGACGTCGCAGGCGGCACCGTGACGGTCACACCGCCGACGGGTCTGTTCGAGGACCCCGAGGACACGTCGCGCCCCGAGACGATCTCCTAGCCCCGTGCGCATCGACATCGTCACGATCTTCCCGGAGTTCTTCGGGGTGCTCGACGTCTCGCTCCTCGGCAAGGCACGACAGGGCGGGCTGCTCGACCTGCACGTGCACGACCTGCGGAAGTGGACGACCGACCGGCACCGCACCGTCGACGACACCCCGTACGGCGGTGGTGCCGGGATGGTCATGAAGCCGGAGCCGTGGGCCCAGGCGCTCTCGGCGCTGTTGCGGCCGGACGGGTCGTCGACGCTCGTCGTCCCGACGCCGGCCGGCACGCCGTTCACACAGTCGATCGCCCGGTCGCTGGCTGCTGACTCGGACCACCTCGTGTTCGCCTGCGGGCGGTACGAGGGGATCGACGCCCGCGTGTTCTCGTGGGCGTCGTCGCGGTGTTCGGTGGTCGAGCTCTCCCTCGGCGACTACGTCCTGAACGGTGGCGAGGTCGCGGCGATGGCGATGATCGAGGCCGTCGGGCGACTCGTCCCCGGTGTCGTCGGCAACCCGGAGTCCCTCGTCGAGGAATCGCACGAGGACGGCCTGCTCGAGTACCCCTCGTACACCAAGCCCGCGTCGTGGCGTGATCTGGACGTCCCCGAGGTCCTGCTCAGCGGGCACCACGGGCGCATCGCCGAGTGGCGCCACGAGCAGCAGGTGGAGCGGACGCGACGCGTCCGGCCGGACCTGCTGCCGGACGCGTAGCGGGCCGAATCGCGCGTAGGTGGTCGAATCGCGCGTAGGTGGTCGATTTTTTCGGCCACCGACGCGCGATTCGGCTTTCCAGGGCGGGCGCGATGGGACAGAACGCGTACCGGACGGGAGGCTCGTGGCCAGGCCGCCACGAGCCTCCCGTCCGTCAGTCCGCGCGCTGGGCGCGACGCAGGGTCAGGATCTCCGGTCCCGCCGCGGTGACCGCGACGGTGTGCTCGACGTGCGCGGCACGCGAGCCGTCGACGCTCTTGAGCGTCCAGCCGTCGTCGTCCTGGTAGAGCTCGTCGGTGCCCTGCATGAGCCAGGGTTCGATCGCGACGACGAGCCCCGGTCGGAGCTTCAGTCCGCGTCCGGGGCGGCCGTCGTTCGGGACGTGCGGCTCGCCGTGCATCGTCCGACCGACGCCGTGCCCGCCGAACTGCAGGTTCACGTCGTAGCCGCCCTCGTGTGCGACGGCGCCGATGGCGTGGGACACGTCGCCGAGCTTGTTGCCAGGTGCGGCCAGTGCGATGCCGGCGGCCAGTGCCCGCTCCACGGTGTCGATCAGCCGCTGGTCCTCGGGGTCCTGGGTGCCGACCTGCACGGTCACCGCGGAGTCCGCGACCCACCCGTCGACGCTCGCCGCGAAGTCCATGCTCACGAGGTCGCCGTCCTGCAGGACGGCGTCGTGGGGGAGTCCGTGCAGCGCGGCATCGTTGACCGAGGTGCACAGGTTCTTGCCGAACGGGGAGTTGCCGAACGACGGGTGGTAGTCCACGTAGCAACTGACGGCACCACGCTCCGCGATCATCCGTGCGGCCACCCGGTCAAGGTCGAGCAGGTTCACTCCGACGTCCACGGTGGTGAGGAGTTCGTCGAGCACGTCGGCGACGAAACGGCCGGCGACCCGGAGTCCGTCGAGTTCGGCGGGGGTGCGGAGTTCGATCATGCGTCCATCCTGCCGCGTTTCGTGTCTCGGCTCTTCTGTGGCAGAATCGATAGCCGTGCCCTGGCTGGACTCTGCCACGGGGGAGTCGCCGACACCGGGCACACACCACTTCTTTTCCGAAACCGATCCGCGGCGACCCGTGTGCGTCCGCAGAGAGTGACCCAATCATGAGCCAGCTCCTCGACTCCGTCGACGCAGCGTCGCTGCGTACCGACGTCCCGGACTTCCGCCCGGGCGACACCGTCAAGGTCCACGTCAACATCATCGAAGGCACGCGCTCGCGTATCCAGGTCTTCCAGGGTGTCGTCATCGGCCGTCAGGGCCACGGCCTCGGTGAGACCTTCAAGGTCCGCAAGGTCAGCTTCCAGGTCGGCGTCGAGCGCTGGTTCCCGGTGCACTCGCCGATCATCGACCACATCGAGGTCGTCACCCGCGGTGACGTCCGTCGCGCGAAGCTGTACTACCTCCGCGAGCTCCGCGGCAAGGCGGCCCGTCGCAAGATCAAGGAGAAGCGCGACAACTGATCGCCTTCACAGCGACGGTCCGCTCGCGGATCGCCGTTCCGGGCCCTTCGTCGATGTACGGTTGTGCATCGACGGGGGGCTCTCCCTGTTTCTTGACTTCGAGGGTGGAATGACCGACACGACCGAGACCGAGGGCCGTCGGCCGCGTTCCTCGAAACAGCGGAACGGTGTGCTCACCTTCCTGCGTGACCTGCTCATCATCTTCGTCGCAGCGCTGCTCGTCTCGTTCCTGGTCAAGACGTTCTTGATCCGCTCGTTCTACATCCCGTCGGCGTCGATGGAGAACACGCTGCAGATCAACGACCGGGTGATCGTGAACGAACTCGTTCCCGACGCGGTCTCGCTGAAGCGCGGCGACGTCGTCGTCTTCAAGGACCCGGGCGGATGGCTGACGGGAGCCGAGGTGCCGAACGTCACGCCGCAGTCGCAGCCGGCGAAGGCGATCGACTGGCTCCTCACGCAGGTCGGTCTCGGCACCGGTGACAGCGACGACCACCTCATCAAGCGCGTGATCGGCCTGCCGGGTGACAAGGTCGCCTGCTGCAACGACCTCGGACAGATGACGGTCAACGGCGTCCCGGTCAAGGAGCCGTACCTCAAGCTGCCTGCAGGCGAGACCCGTGCGTCCGGGACCGACTTCTCGGTCACCGTGCCGAAGGGCACCATCTGGGTGATGGGCGACAACCGCTACGACTCGAAGGACTCCCGCTACAACGGGGACACGCCGTCGAAGGGGTTCGTGCCGTTGTCGGACGTCACGGGTCGCGCGTTCGTGATCTCGTGGCCGACGAGCCGGTGGACCTGGCTCGACGACTACCCTGACGTCTTCGCGGGTGTGGAGGAGAAGGACCGGTGAGCGCGGTGCGGCCGTCGTTGCGCGTCGAGAAGGCGTTCTTCGCCGCCGGACGCGTCACGGTCATCGGCGTCGACGAGGTCGGGCGGGGTGCGATCGCGGGCCCCGTCGCCGTCGGAGCCGCCGCGGTGACCATCGACGTCCGGCGCGTGCCCCAGGGGCTCGCTGACTCGAAGGCCGTCTCCGCCGCCCGCCGCACCGAACTCGTGCCGGTCGTCACCCGGTGGGCGCGGACCGCCGTCGGGATGGCATCGGCGTCCTACGTGGACGAGCAGGGCATCGTGCCGGCGCTGGGGCTCGCCGGTGCACGGGCGCTCTCGTCGCTGGCCGACTCGGGAGTGTCGTTCGACGGTGCCGTCGTGCTGCTCGACGGGTCGTTCGACTGGCTGTCTCGGGCGCTCCCCCCGGGGTCGTCGCCGCTCGACGTCACCGTGCGTGTGAAGGCCGACCGTGACTGCGCCTCGGTCGCGGCGGCGTCGATCGTCGCGAAGGTGGAGCGGGACGCGCTGATGGTGGCGGCGCACGACGATGCCCCGCACTACGCGTGGGCGTCGAACAAGGGGTACGGGTCGACCGCGCACTACGACGCCATCCGGTCGGTCGGTGCGCATCCGCTGCACCGGAAGAGTTGGCTGCACGCGGCGTCGAGCGTGGCGCTGGACGGGTTCGAGTCGCTGGGGTCGGTCGACGGGCTCGTTCGCTGAGTGCTCCGACGCTGGTGTCCCCGGAGGGGTCTCCGGCCGTAGACTGTGGGCGCAATGGATGACGACGAATTCGACGACTACGACCGAGAGGTCGAGCTCGCCCTCTACCGTGAGTACCGCGATGTCGTGTCGCAGTTCCGATACGTGGTCGAGACCGAGCGCCGTTTCTACCTGGCGAACGAGGTGGAACTCGCCCGGCGTGACACCGAGCACGATTTCTACTTCGAACTGACGATGAACGACGTCTGGGTCTGGGACGTCTACCGGTCCGACCGTTTCGTGAAGTCCGTCCGGGTGCTGACGTTCAAGGACGTCAATGTCGAGGAACTCACCACGCGAGAACTCGAACTGCCGAAGGAACTCGCACTCGACGAGTGATCGTCAATTCGACCGAATTGCTGGGAAACGCGCTGTGCTTTTCACGGGTGGACGGAATCCGCGATACTCTGGCCGGGATTTCACTTTCCCCACGCGCCAGGAGGCCACAATGGCACAGAAGGTTACCGTCCAGCTCGTCGACGATCTCGATGACTCGCCGATCACCCCGGGTGACGGACGCACCGTCGAATTCGCATTCGACGGATCCACCTACGAGATCGACCTGTCGAACGACAACGTCGACAAGTTCCGCGAGGCGATCTCCGACTACGTCGCCGCCGCGCGCAAGGTGAGCGGCCGCCGGACCGGCAGCACCGGTGCCCCGAAGTCGGCGCCGAAGCGCGGTAATTCCGAAGAGCTCGCGAAGGTCCGTGAATGGGCCAAGGAGAACGGTTACGAGGTCTCCTCGCGCGGTCGTATCTCGACCCAGGTGCAGGAAGCGTACGCAGCGGCGCACTAGTCCCTGTCCCCGAAGCCCGGTCGATCATCACGGTCGACCGGGCTTCGTCGTTCCTCCACAGGTCGATTGCTTCGGCATTCTCTGCACGGAGTTCCGATTCGCGGTCGGACGGTCGCGCCCGGTGGCGACGCTTGCCCCATGACATCAGGGACATTGGGAGCGCGTGGTGAATCCATCGCCGCGGACTGGCTGGAACAGCGGGGCTACGTCGTCGTGGACCGCAATTGGCGCTGTGCCCGTGGCGAACTCGACATCGTCGCGCGGAAGGGCGCCGACCTGGTCTTCGTCGAGGTGAAGACCCGCGCGACCGCTTCGACCGGTCACCCGCTCGAAGCCCTGACCGCCCAGAAGCTCGCGCGGCTCCGGCTGCTCGTGCCGCTCTGGTTCTCGGCGCACCCGACCGAGCACGCGCACCGCATCCGCCTCGATGCGATCGCGGTGCACGTGATGGGGGACCACGCGGTCGTCGAACACGTCGAGGCGATCGCGTGACCGACATCGGGCGGTCCGCAGCGGTCGCGTTGCTCGGGGTCAGCGGGCGGCTGGTGGAGGTCGAAGCGCACCTGACGAGTCAGCTCCCCGGGTTCAGCATCATCGGGCTCCCGGACACGTCGCTGGGCGAAGCGCGCGAACGCGTCCGGTCGGCGGCGGCGAACGCCGGATGTCCGCTGCCGGCGCGGCGCATCACGGTGAACCTGACGCCGGCGGCGATCCCGAAGCGCGGCTCGGGGTTCGACCTCGCGATCGCGATGGCGGTGCTCGCTGCCACCGGTACGGCACCGGGTGTGTCACAGCGCGTCGTCTACATCGGGGAGCTCGGGCTCGACGGCCGGGTCCGTCCGGTCCCCGGCGTGATCCCGATGACCGTCGCGGCACGGGACGCCGGCGCCGACCGGGTGGTGGTGCCCGTCGGTAACCTCGCCGAGGCGCAGGCGGTCCCCGGCGTCGCGGTGACGGGCGTCGACTCGCTCCGTGGCGCCGCGATCGACGCCGGTGCGCTGCTGCCTCCGGTCGAGGTCGAGCCGGTGATGACGGACACGACACCGGCACTGCCACCCCCGGTCGCCGAACTCGCTGACGTCGTCGGCAACGAGGTCGGGGTCCGCGCGATGCTCGTCGCCGCCGCCGGTGGCCACCACGTCCTGCTGCTCGGTCCACCGGGTGCGGGGAAGACGATGCTCGCCGAGCGACTGCCTGGGCTCCTGCCCGACCTCGATCCGCCGGCTGCGCTGGAGGTCGCTTCCGTCCGCTCGATCGCGGGCCTCGGCGCCCACTCCTGGACGACGCGTCCTCCGTGGGAGGCACCGCACCACTCGGCCTCGGCGATCGCGCTGATCGGTGGCGGCTCCGGGACGATCCGTCCAGGCGCGGTCTCCCGGGCGACCAGGGGTGTGCTCTTCCTCGACGAGGCGCCGGAGTTCCCGCGCGCGGTGCTCGACGCACTGCGGCAACCGTTGGAGTCCGGACGGATCACGGTGCACCGGGCAGCCGGAGCGGCGGAGTTCCCCGCCAGGTGCCAGGTCGTCCTCGCGGCGAACCCGTGTCCCTGCGGGAACGCCGGCACCCGGGCGGACCTCGGTGGGCCGCCGTGCGACTGCACCCCGACGACGGTCCGTCGGTACCTCGGGCGGATGTCCGGGCCGCTGCTCGATCGGATCGACATCCGTGTGCACGTCCACCGGATGACGACGGCCGAGATGCGGAGGACCGACGGCACGACGCCGACCAGCGAGGAGGCCAGGGGGATCGTGTCCGCTGCTCGGGTGCGGATGGCCGAACGACTCGAGGGCACCGGGTGGTCCAGGAACGCCGAGGTGCCCGGCACCTGGTTGCGCGGGGACGGTCGGCCCGAGCCGGGTTCCACCGCGGTGCTCGACCGGGCGCTCGACCTGGGGACGCTGACGATGCGCGGCTGGGACCGGGTGATGCGCCTGGCGTGGACGATCGCGGACCTCGACGGCGTCGACCGGCCAGCGCGGCGCCAGGTCGGTGCTGCGGCGGCACTCCGGAGCGCGCTGTGACGGGCGTGTCTTCGCTCGGCGGGGTGGACCTCAGCGGTGTTCGGCCGGTGGCGTCGGTGACGGAGGACGCAGAGGTGGTGGCGCGGGTCGCGTGGAGTGCGTTGGCGGAACCCGGCGACTCCGGTGCCGGTGCCCTCGTGGGGGCGCTCGGGGCAGCGCGTGCGCTGGAACTCGTGTACGCCGAGGCGTCCGGCCGGGGCGGAGCAGTCGTGCGTGCGTGCCTCGGTGCCGTGGCTCCCGACGAACTCCTCGGGCTGCAGGCGACGGTCGATGCCGGACTGCGGCGCTGGGGCCCGCGTCTCGACCGCACCGATGTCGCACGCGCGGTGGAGCGTGCCGAGACGGTCGGTGCGACGCTGCTGGTGCCCGGTGATCCGGACTGGCCCGAGCGGACCGCTGACCTCGGTGACCATGCGCCACTCGTGCTCTGGTGTCGCGGTCGGGCGGCCCCCGTGTTCGAACGGCCGACGCTCGCGGTCGTCGGCGCCAGGGCGAACACCCTCGCCGGTGCAGAGGCCGCTGCGGAGATCACGTCGTCGGCGGCGGATGACGGGTGCGCCGTCGTCAGCGGGGGAGCGTACGGGATCGACGCGGTCGCACACCGCGTGGCGATCGCCGCGGGCGCCCCCACGGTGGCGGTACTCGCCGGTGGGATCGACCAGCTCTACCCCGTCGGACACGTCGAACTGCTCCGGAACGTCAGCCGACAGGGGATGCTCCTCGCCGAATCGCCCCCCGGTACACGTCCGACCCGGTGGCGCTTCCTCGCCCGGAACCGGATGATCGCCGCCATGGGCGATGCGGTCGTGGTCGTCGAGGCCGCCGCGCGATCCGGGGCGCTCAACACGGCGAACCACGCCGCACAGCTCGGACGCCCCGTGTTCGCCGTCCCCGGCGCGTTCTCGTCGCCTGCGTCGGTGGGGTGCCACCGTCTCGTCGCAGACCGGCGTGCGGAGCTCGCCGTCGAGCCCTCCGACCCGGCACGGGCCGCACTCGGGTTCCACGCCGGGACGGACTCGCAGGGGCCCGTCCCGTTGCGTTCGTCCGTCGAGGATCCCGATGTCGTCCGGGTGCTCGACGCGCTCGGGCGACGGCCGATCGGTGACCTGGAGGCGGCTCGTCGATCGGGTCTGTCGGTGGCAGCGGCGGCCGATGCGCTCGCGCTCGCCGAGCTCCAGGGGCTCGTGCGGCGACAGCGAGACGGTTGGACCGTCGCATGACGCGCCGCCGACGCCAGCCTGCCGCCGTCTTCGGACGCGCCTACGCTGGTCGGCATGGACGGCGATCGCGGAACCCTGGGCGGGGCGGTCACGTCCTTCCTGCGGGAGGCGCGAGACGTCCGCGGGCTCAGCGAACAGACGGTCCGGGCGTACCGGGGCGACCTCGAGGACCTCCTCCGCTTCGCCGACGCCCACGGGATCGACTCCGTCGGAGCGGTGACGCTCGAGGTGCTCCGCGATTGGCTGTGGGACGCGAACGAGCGGGGGCTCGCGCGGTCGAGCATCGCGCGTCGGTCCTCGTCGGTCCGAGCGTTCACCCGCTGGGCGACCGAGGGCGGTGTGCTCACCGTGGACCCCGGTGTGCGACTCCGTGCGCCGAAGGGGGCCGCGCATCTCCCACGGGTCGTGACCGAGGACCAGGTCCGAGGGCTCCTCGACGGGCTGGCTGATCGGGCCGCGGGAGACGATCCCGGAGCGCTGCGTGACGTGGCGCTCGTCGAGCTGTTGTACGCGGCGGCGATCCGCGTCAGCGAACTCGTGGGGATCGACGTCGTCGACGTGGACCGGTCACGGTTGACCGTCCGGGTGCTCGGCAAGGGCGGCAAGGAGCGTGTGGTGCCGTTCGGGGTGCCAGCCAGGGACGCGCTCGAGGCCTGGCTCGAACGGGGGCGTCCGGTGCTCCTGGCGGCTGCGGCCCCGACTCAGGCCACGGGTTCCGGGACGCCGGCTCACGACGCGCTCTTCCTCGGGGACCGCGGTGGACGGCTCGGGGTCCGCAGCGCCTACCGCATCGTCGCGCGGCTCCTGGAGGGGCTCCCCGGGGAGGGGCCGAGCGGGCCACACACCTTCCGGCACACCGCGGCGACGCACCTGCTCGACGGGGGAGCCGACCTCCGTGCCGTGCAGGAGATGCTCGGCCACGCGAGTCTCGGCACGACGCAGATCTACACGCACGTCTCCTCGGCGCGACTCCGCGAGGTCTACCGCACGGCACATCCCCGCGCCTGACCCGACCGTCCGACCGCCGGGCGAGCCGCCCTCCGTCCCGCCGGGGTCACCCCGTCCGGTGCTGTTCTCGTCCGCACCGCCGCACGGTGCGACGTTGCACCCCGGTGCGGACGTCGCGCCCCGTCACGATCGGGCGCGATGATCACGGCGGGGTGCGAACGCGGTCATCCCGGCCACGCCGACTCGGGGAGCAGCACGGGCCACTCCGCCGCGGGCAGGTACGGCGTCGGGTCGACGTACCGATCGTCGACGCGTGCGCCGAGGTGCACGCACGGCGAACTCGCCGGACAGTGCCCGACCGCGACGTGTCCGACGACCGACCCCTGCTGCACGGAATCGCCGGCTGAGACGACCGGGGCGACCGAGTCCAGCGTGCTCACGAGCCCCTCGCCGTGGTCGATCGTCACCACCGGCCGCCCGGCCACCGACCCGGCGAAGGCGACGATGCCGTCGTCGATCGCGACCGCCGCCGTGCCGAAGGCCGCCGGGACGTCGATCCCGCGGTGCCCGGCGGCGTAGTCGTCGGCCGGGGCTTCCCACCCTCGCTCGACCACCCGCACCCCGGTGGGCCACACCCAGGGCGCCGCTGCCTCCCCGACGATGATCGTCGTCGCCGGGTGGGCCGCTGCCGGCGGGTCGGGGGACTGGTTCGTCCCGACGTCGCACCCGCTCAGCGCGACGAGCATTCCGGCGACGAGTGCGGGTGCCAAGGTGGGTCGGATCACGTGACCAGCCTGGGGCGGCGGGCGCGAGCGCAGGTCCGCCGATGCCGATCTGTGGAAGGTGAGTCGTGCCTCCAGGCTGTGGAGGGCCTGCGCGGACGCAACCAGCGACAACACCGATGTCGTACGACAGCGACGGTGTCGTCAGGACGCGCGTGCAACTGTTGCGGACGCAACCGACGACAGACTCGCTGTCGTACGACAGCGGATCTGTCGTTCCGAGTCGGCCGGGCCCACCCGAGTCGAGTCGACTCCCTCGGAATCCGGTTATGACCACCCGCCGCCAAGGGAGTATCGTCGGGGCCGCTCCGGACCACGCAACGCCGCTCGGACGGCGAACGAGCCGACCGCCGGGGCACCGTGCAGCATCCCGCACGGCGGCAGAACCCAGGAGCATCGTGGCAAACACGTCCACCGGGCACGGCACCGACCGTGCGTTCAAGGGGAAGGTCACCGCGTTCGCCATCGCAGCAGCGGTGGGCGGTTTCCTCTTCGGTTTCGACTCGTCCGTGATCAACGGCGCGGTCGACGCGATCAAGGGCGAGTTCGGCCTGTCCGAGGCCGCCAGCGGGTTCGCCGTCGCCTCCGCCCTGATCGGCTGCGCGTTCGGCGCCTTCTTCGCCGGCCGGCTCGCTGACCGCTGGGGTCGCACCCGGATCATGTTCTGGGCAGCGGTGCTGTTCCTCATCTCCTCGATCGGCAGCGCGTTCGCGTTCGCCACCTGGGACCTCGTGATCTGGCGTCTCGTCGGTGGTCTCGGCATCGGGACCGCGTCGGTCATCGCGCCTGCGTACATCTCCGAGGTGTCGCCGAAGGCCATCCGTGGCCGGCTCGCCTCGTTCCAGCAGCTGGCGATCACGCTCGGTATCTTCGCCGCGCTGCTCTCCGACCAGGTCTTCGCGGTCACCGCGGGCGGCGCTTCCGAGACCGTCCTCGGGCTCGCGGCGTGGCGCTGGATGTTCCTCGTCGGCGTGATCCCGTCGGTCGTCTACGGCATCCTGGCGATCACCCTGCCGGAGTCGCCGCGCTACCTGCTCGCCAAGGGCAGGACGGACGACGCGCGCGAGGTCATGACGAAGATCGTCCCGCGTGACACGGTGAACACGAGCCTGGAGGAGATCCAGGACGGCATCAAGAAGGAAGCCAACGAGAAGAAGGGCTCCATCAAGGGCAACCGCTTCGGGCTCCAGCCGATCGTGTGGGTCGGCATCATCCTCGCCGTGCTGCAGCAGTTCGTCGGCATCAACGTGATCTTCTACTACTCGACGACGCTGTGGCAGGCCGTCGGGTTCAAGGAGAGCGACTCGTTCCTCATCTCGACGATCACCTCGGTGGTCAACGTCGCGGTGACGTTCATCGCGATCTTCCTGGTCGACAAGGTCGGACGGAAGCCGCTGCTCGTGGCCGGTTCCGCCGGCATGTTCGTGTCGCTGACGATGGTGGCGATCGCGTTCTCGCAGGCCACGATCGTGAACGGCGCGCCGCAGCTGCCCGGCGCGTGGGGCATCATCGCGCTGATCTTCGCAAACCTGTTCGTCGTGTCCTTCGGCGCCACGTGGGGTCCGCTCATGTGGGTGCTGCTCGGCGAGATGTTCCCGAACCGCATCCGTGCGACGGCGCTCGGCGTCGGCTCCGCGGCGAACTGGATCGCGAACTTCATCGTCACGATCTCGTTCCCGGTGCTGTCCGGCTTCAACCTGACGGTCACCTACGGCATCTACGCGCTGTTCGCCCTCATCTCACTGTTCTTCGTGATCGCCAAGATCCCGGAGACCAAGGGGCGCTCCCTCGAGGAGATGGGCATCACCGCGGAAGGCGACACGGTCGACGCCAAGGCGTGACCGCAACCCCAGACGGGAGGCGCGGTGCGGGTCCGACCCGCACCGCGCCTCCCGTCTGTGCTCTGCTAGTATCTCTCCAGCAGCGCGCTGAGCGCGCTGACTTCGCGTGTCCACGCAAACCATCCGGCCAACGGTCCAGCTCGCAAGTGCTGGCGGCCGCATGTCAGGGCACCAGGGATCTCGACCTCCGGTCGGGATCGACACAACCGCAACGGGCGCACGGCCATGCCGCGCGCCGAGAACACAGAAGGAGGACGGCACATGGCCGTCGTCACCATCCGCCAGCTGCTCGACAGCGGCGTCCACTTCGGACACCAGACCCGTCGGTGGAACCCGAAGGTGAAGCGCTTCATCCTCGCCGAGCGCTCGGGCATCCACATCATCGACCTGCAGCAGTCGCTTGCCTACATCGACCGCGCGTACGACTTCGTCAAGGAGACGGTCTCGCACGGTGGCACGATCCTCTTCGTGGGCACCAAGAAGCAGGCACAGGGCTCCATCGCCGAGCAGGCGACCCGCGTCGGCCAGCCGTACGTCAACCAGCGTTGGCTCGGCGGTCTGCTCACGAACTTCCAGACGGTCTCCAAGCGCCTCGCGCGCATGAAGGAGCTCGAGGAGATCGACTTCGACGACACGACGAAGGGCTTCACCAAGAAGGAGCTCCTCATCAAGAAGCGCGAGCTGGACAAGCTCCACAAGACCCTCGGTGGTATCCGCAACCTCACGCGGACCCCGAGCGCGCTCTGGATCGTCGACACCAAGAAGGAGCACCTCGCCGTCGACGAGGCGCAGAAGCTCGGGATCCCGGTCATCGGCATCCTCGACACCAACTGCGACCCCGACGAGATCGCCTACCCGATCCCGGGCAACGACGACGCGATCCGCTCTGTCGGCCTGCTGACGCGCATCATCGCGGACGCCGCTGCCGAGGGCCTCAAGACCCGCCACAACGGTGGCTCCGACGACGAGGCCGCCGAGCCGCTCGCCGAGTGGGAGCAGGAGCTCCTCGGTGGCGAGTCCGCTGCTCCGGCTGCTGCCGCTGCTGAGACGCCCGTCGAAGAGAACGACGCTGACGCGCAGGTCGCCGCGAAGGAGATCGGCGAGCCGATCGCCGACGAGGCGAAGAACGCCGAGCCGACCGCCGAGGCCGAGGCCGCTGCGGAGACCACCCCCGCCGAGTGAGTGTCAGAGGGCGCCGGGCCACACGGCTCGGCGCCCTCGACTCCGCTCTCCACACACGCATAGTCCAGAAAGGACGCCATTCGAATGGCAAACTTCACCGCTCAGGACGTGAAGAAGCTCCGCGAGGACCTCGGGGCCGGCATGATGGACGCGAAGAACGCGCTCGTCGAGGCCGACGGCGACTACGACAAGGCCGTCGAGCTGCTCCGCATCAAGGGTGCGAAGGCCGTCGCCAAGCGCGATGACCGTGCGACCTCCGAGGGCGTCGTCGTCGCGACCGCCGAGAACGGTGCGGCCACCGTCGTCGAGCTCGCCTCCGAGACCGACTTCGTCGCGAAGAACGAGAAGTTCACCACCCTCGCCGACAAGGTCCTCGCCGCGGTCGCCGCTGCTGGCGCCGCCGACGTCGCCGCCGCCAACGAGGCCCCCCTCGACGGCAAGACGGTGCTCGAGGTCGTCAACGAGAGCGCCGCCGCGCTCGGCGAGAAGCTCGAGGTCCGCACGGTCCGCCGTGTCGAGGGCTCGAACTTCGAGATCTACCTGCACAAGACGAGCCAGGACCTGCCCCCGCAGATCGCCGTGGTCGTCGCCTACGACGGTGACAATGCCGCCGAGGCCCGCTCCATCGCGCAGCACGTCGCGTTCGCCAACCCGTCGTACCTCACGCGCGACGAGGTCCCGGCCGAGGCGATCGAGAAGGAGCGCGCGACCGTCGAGGCGATCACCCGCGAGGAGGGCAAGCCCGAGGCTGCGCTCCCGAAGATCGTCGAGGGTCGCGTCAACGCCTTCATCAAGGGCATCGCGCTGCTCGACCAGGACTACGCGAAGGACAACAAGATCTCCGTCGCGAAGGCCGCCGAGAACGCCGGCATCACGATCCAGGGCTTCGCCCGCGTCAAGGTCGGCGCGTAACGAACCCGTGACGGGGTCAGGAACCATTCGGTTCCTGGCCCCGTTTTCGCGCCCGCCGCAGCACGACCGCACGGGCGCTAGTAGATTCCCACGAGACTCCTCAACGAAGGGTGCGAGCACATGACCGACGAGAAGACCGGACGACGACGGGTCCTGCTGAAGCTCTCCGGAGAGGCGTTCGGCGCCGGCTCCCTGGGGGTCAACCCGGACGTGATCAGCAGCATCGCGAAGGAGATCGCGATCGCGGCCCGGGAGGTCGAGGTGGCGATCGTGGTCGGCGGTGGCAACTTCTTCCGCGGCGCGGAGCTCTCGCAGCGCGGGATGGACCGCGGCCGCGCGGACTACATGGGCATGCTCGGGACCGTGATGAACGCGCTCGCGCTCCAGGACTTCCTCGAGCAGGCCGGTGCCGCGACGCGGGTGCAGTCCGCGATCAGCATGACCCAGGTCGCCGAGCCGTACATCCCGCGGCGCGCTGAGCGACACCTCGAGAAGGGCCGCGTCGTCATCTTCGGTGCGGGTGCCGGCCTGCCCTACTTCTCCACCGACACCGTGGCCGCCCAGCGCGCCCTCGAGATCGGCGCCGAAGAGGTCCTGGTCGCGAAGAACGGCGTCGACGGCGTCTACTCGGCCGACCCGAAGAAGGACCCGACGGCCGAGAAGCTCCACCACGTCACGTACCAGGACGCACTGCTGAAGGGCCTCAAGGTCGTCGACGCCACCGCGTTCTCCCTCTGCATGGACAACGGCATGCCGATGCACGTGTTCGGGATGGAGCCGGGTGGCAACGTCCAGGCCGCGATCCGGGGCGAACGCATCGGCACGGTGGTCAGCAACTGACCTGCACGGCTGACTAGACTCGACGACGTACCGAAGGAGAACCACCGTGATCAGTGATGTCATGACCGAGGCCACCGAGAAGATGGCGAAGGCGGTCGACGTCGCCAAGGACGACTTCGCAACCGTCCGCACCGGCCGCATCAACGCCGCGCTCTTCCAGAAGATCCCGGTGGACTACTACGGGTCGCCGACGCCGCTCGCGCAGCTGGCGTCCCTGCAGACGCCGGAAGCGCGCACGCTCATCGTGACGCCGTACGACAAGTCGGCGCTCAAGGAGATCGAACGCGCGATCGCGACGTTCCCGAACCTCGGCGCCAGCCCGACGAACGACGGTGAGATCGTCCGCGTGACGATCCCGGAGCTCACCCAGGACCGCCGCAAGGAGTTCGTGAAGCTCGTCCGCGGGAAGGGCGAGGACCACAAGGTCGTCATCCGGAACATCCGCCGCAAGGCGAAGGACGACCTCGACGCACTGAAGGGCGAGATCTCGGACGATGAGATCTCCCGCGGTGACAAGGACCTCGAGGTCCTCACGAAGAAGCACGTCGACCAGATCGATGACGCGCTGAAGAAGAAGGAAGCCGAACTCCTCGAGGTCTGATGCCGCGTCGAGACGAGGGCGTCGACCGCCCGACAGCAGATGACCCACGGCCGCCGGCGAAGGGGCTCAGGCACGACTTCGATGCCAGGGCCCGCGCCGCGCGGTCGGACTTCGAGGCGCAGATCCGCCAACGACGTGCGTCCTTCGACGCCCGCAACGAGGCGCTGACCGCGCGGACCGGCAGGAACCTCCCCGCAGCCATCGCGATCGCCCTGGCCTTCGCCGTGGTGATGCTCGGCTCGCTCCTGATCTGGACCCCGGCGTTCATGGTCGTCGCCGCGTTCCTGATCGGGTTCGCCGCGTGGGAGCTCGCGAGTGCGATGCGGTTCGCGGGGCGCGACGTCCCGAGGATCCCGAGCGTCGCCACCGGCATCGCGATGGTGCCGGCCGCGTTCCTCGGTGGCCAGGTCGAGGCGCTCTTCACGATCCTCGGCGGCATCGTCCTGATCACCGTCTGGCGCCTGGTCGAGGTCGCGGTGAGTCGCGATCGCCCGTCGGCAGGGAACGTGTTCCGCGACCTGACGAACGGGCTGTTCGTCCAGGCGTACGTCACCCTGCTCGGCGCATGCGTGGTGCTGCTGTCCGCGCAGGACGGCGGGCCGCTGTGGGTCGTCGGGTTCATCCTGGTCGTCGTCGCGGTCGACACGGGTGCCTACGCGACGGGGCTGAACCTCGGCAAGCACCCGATGGCGCCGCGGATCAGCCCGAAGAAGACGTGGGAGGGCTTCGCCGGCTCCGTCGCCGCGAGCATCCTCGTCGGCATCATCGTGTCGTGGCTCATGCTCGGACTGCCGTGGTGGACGGGCATCGTCCTCGGTGTGCTGATCTCGGGGTCGGCCACGCTCGGCGACCTGACGGAGTCGATGATCAAGCGCGACCTCGGCATCAAGGACATCTCGTCGTTCCTGCCCGGGCACGGTGGGCTCCTCGACCGCATCGACAGCATCCTGCCGTCCGCTGCCGTCGCGTACGTCCTGTACCTGATCGTCAACCACTGAGGGACCCGGTCCGCGCGTCCAGCTTCCACCAGGGGAGTGGACTGGCAGAATGTCGCCCGTGCCCACGACGTTCCCGACAGCCCCCCGCTCGGTCCTCGGCTACGACATCGACGAAGTCGAGCGTTTCCTCGAGGACGCGCGTCGCGCCTACACGGCGAACGACAGCGCACCAGGCATCGAGGCGGCGAAGATCCGCGCGACGGCCTTCTCGATGAAGAAGGGCGGGTACTCGACGCAGCACGTGGACGCCGCGCTCGAACGACTCGAGGACGCGTTCGCCTCCCGCGAGCGTGAGCGCGAGATCGCCGACGTCGGGCAGAAGACCTGGTACGCCGAGGCCCGCACGAAGGCATCCGACGTCGTCGAGCGGCTGGACCGCCCGGACGGGCAGCGCTTCCACCGCGTGAACGTCCTGTCGACCGGCTACCACCCGAAGGACGTCGACGCGTTCGCGAAGCGTCTCGGCGGGTACTTCCGAGAAGGCAAGCCGCTCAGCCTCACCGAGGTGCGGTCGATCGTGTTCCGTCCGAAGCACGGCGGCTACCGCGAGGCCCAGGTCGACGCGCTGCTCGACGCGGTCGTCGAGGTCATGCTGGCCGTCCGCTAGGCGAAGTCCGACGCGCGGGGAACAGGTGCTTCGCTTTCCGTGATCGTTCCGTTATCCTGGTCGGACTCATGGGCAGGCACACGGCAGACATTCGATCCGACCGCGCAACCCGGCAGCAGCACGACCACCCCGTGGTCAGCGAACGCCGCGCGGCACTGAACCGAATCCGCACCGCGGAGACTCCGGTTCCACTGGCGAACCCGGCGGCAGCGAACCGGGTCGCGGCGAATCCAGGGGCAGAAGCCGCGGTCGCCCAGCCGGTCATCGCTCCCAAGTCCGTCGCGGACAACCGCGTCAGCGATGCCACACAGGCCGTCGCGCACGCAGCGGCAGTTCCGTCCACGCCGTCGGACCCGCGCATCGTCAAGCAGCGGCGCGCGACGACCGCGCAGCGCCGCCCAGGGCTGGCACTGTCGTCGTCGACGGCCAAGACCGCCGACACGACGCTCAACGGCTTCATGCGCCGTCGCTCGACGATCCCCGCGCTGTCCTTCTTCGCCGTGGCGTTCCTCGCCGGCGGCTCGCTCTTCAACCCGCTGCAGGCCGACGTCGCCCAGGCTGCGGTCTCGACGCCCGTGCTGACGAAGGCCCCGGCCCCGCAGGTCTACACGGCCCACGGCACGTACGGCTCGTTCGAGGTCTCCCGTGACGGCTACGAAGTGACGAAGCCCGCGCCGAAGGTCGTCACCCCGCCGGTGACCGAGACCGACGACACGGCTGCGACGACGACCGCGAAGAAGGCCGTCACGCCGTCGAACAGCATCGCCGCCGTCGCCGCGACCCCTGACCCGGGCAGCGCGCAGGCCATCGCGCTCGAGCTCGTCTCCGCCCGCGGGTGGGGCACCGACCAGTACAACTGCCTCGTCTCCCTCTGGAACAAGGAGTCGGGCTGGCGCGTCAACGCGTACAACCCGAGCGGTGCCTACGGCATCCCGCAAGCGCTCCCCGGCAGCAAGATGGCCTCAGCCGGCGCCGACTGGCAGACCAACCCCGCGACGCAGATCACGTGGGGCCTCAACTACATCTCCGGTGTCTACGGCACGCCGTGCGGTGCGTGGGGTCACAGCCAGTCCTTCAACTGGTACTGATCGGCGGTCCCGCAGGTGCCGCGCAGCAACCGGCCGCGGCGCCCTCGGGGTGACCGTCGCCCGGACGAGGTCGAGGAGTCGGTCGGCCTCGATCGCCTGATGAGCGGGTGGAAGCGGACCGAGGTCCGTCGTGGGCGTGAGTACGCCGTCCAGCCGATCTCGGCAGCGTCCGCGCAGAAGGACTACCTGTGCCCCGGGTGCGGCCTGATCATCGAGCCCGGCGTCGCACACGTGGTGGTGTGGCGCGCCGACGGCGTCCTCGGCGACGCAGCGGACCTCGCCTCGCGTCGGCACTGGCACAACCACTGCTGGAGGACGGCATGAGCGACGCCGCGGACGCACCCGGCACCGAGGACACCGAGATCCGGTCCGGCACGGTGCTCCCAGCCGTGCGGACCGACATCGAGCTCGTCACCGATGACCACCTCACCCTCGTCGGGGAGCTCGCGGAGCCGCAGGGCCGTCCGGCGCGCGGCACGATCGTCACGCTGCACCCGCTGCCGACCGCGCACGGGTTCATGGACTCGCACGTCCTGAAGAAGGCTGCCGCCCGGTTGCCGGAGCTCGCGGACATCGCGGTGTTGCGGTTCAACTTCCGCTCGGTGACCTCTCCCCGAGGGACGTCCGAGGGTACGTTCGGCGACGGTGTCTCCGAGGGCTTCGACCTCCGCGCGGCGGTCGCCGACGTCGCCGCACGCGGGCTGCCCACCCCGTGGCTGGTCGGGTGGTCCTTCGGGACCGAGGTGATCCTCAAGCACGCGCTCGAGCACGTCGATGCCGGCACGGTCACGGGCGTGGTCCTGCTCTCACCGCCGCTCCACCGCACGAGCGACGACGAGCTCGCACGATGGGCCGACGTCGCCGTGCCGGTCGTCGCCCTGGTCCCGGAGCACGACGACTTCCTGCAGCCGGAAGCGGCCGAGCGCCGCTTCGCCGTCGCGCCGAACGTCCGCGTCGTCCCGGTGGCGGGTGCGAAGCACCTCTGGGTGGGGGAGCGGTACGTGCGGATCGTGCTGGACGCGATCGCAGACCTGGTGGTGCCCGGGAGCGCGCCGCTGCCGACGCACGTCACGCGCTGAGACCGACCGCCTGTCGGCGGTGACCGGACAGGAGGCCCGGTGCAGGGCCTCCAGTCCGGGCCGGTTCAGGAGTCGGTGGCGTCCGCGTCGGCCGGGGACTCGACGACGCCGGCGGCGTGCGACAGCACGCCACGGAGGTTCTCGAGGTAGCCGGCGACCGCTTCGCGCTCGGTGCGGATCGCGGCGAGGCGGTCCTCCGCCTCGGCGATCTGTGCGGCCGAGCGCTCCTCGGCCTCGGCCACGAGGCGGTGCGCACGCTCCTGGGCCTCGGCGAGGACGGTGCGGGCACGTTCCTCGGCGTCGGACGTGCTGGTGCGCTCCAGGTCGTTGGCCTCTTGCTGCAGCCGCTCCGCACGCTCGCGCGCCTCGGTCGCACGGCGTGTGGCCTCCGCGAGCTGGAGGTTCGCCTCGTCGAGGTACTTCTGCGTCTCGGTGACGGTCTCGTGGTGCTTCTGGAGGTAGTCCTGCTCGGCGTCGTCACGGCGGGCTGCGAGCTCGGACTCGAGGGTCGTCCGAGCCTCGTCGCGCTCGCGGGCGATCTCGGCCCGGACCTCGTCGCGCTCCTTCGCGAGGCCGGCGCGTGCGGTGTCGATCTCCTGCCGGAGCGCCGTGCGCTCGGCTTCGAGCGCGTCCAACTCGGCACTGCGGCGCTCGGCGATCTCGGTGTCGACCTCGCCGTGCTCGCGCTCACGGCGTGCGGCGAGCTCGGCGGCGTGCTCCTGGGCGAGCCGCTCGGCGGACGCGGTGGCCTCGGCGCGCTCCCGCTCGATGCGTCCGCGGTGCTCCTCGGTCTCGCGCGCGATGCGGTCGGCGGTCTCCTGCACGAGCCGCTCGTTCTCGGCGGCGGTGTGCTCCTGGTCGACGCGCAGCTGTGCACGAGCCGCTTCCAGCTCCTGCTCGAGGGCCGCGCGGGCCGACGCCAGTTCTCGATCCCACTCGGCCCGGCCGGCGGCGAGCTCCTCGTCGAGGAGTCGGCGGCGGTCGGCGAGCTCTGACTCGAGCTCGTCGCGGCGGCCGTCCACCTCGGCGGCGAGGTCGGCCCGAGCCGTTGCGATCTCGAGCTCGAGCGCACGGGAACGCTCGCCGTGCTCGTGCTCCCACGCGGCCCGACCGTCGGTGATCTCGCGCTCGAGGGCGTCGCGGCGGGTGCGCTCCTCGCGGTCGAGGTCCTCGATGCGTCGGCTGTGGTCGGCCTCGAAGACGCTGCGGCGGTGTTCGGTCTCGCGGTCCAGTTCGGCTGCTGCGCTCCGGGCGTCGGCGGACTCGCGCTGTGCGAGTTCCCGGAGTTCGGCGACCTCGTGCTCGACACCCGCGCGGAGTGCGTTCGTCTCCCGGATCGCGATCGAACGGGTCTCCGCGGCCTCGGTCACCGCAGCACCGCGGATCGCCGCTGACTCGTTCCTGGCGTCCTGCGTGAGCATCCCGGCTTCGGCGCGGGCGCGTTCGACGGTGTCAGCGGCCTCGGCGCGAGCGCGGGCGAGTTCGTTCGTGGCGCGGGTCCTGGCGTCCTCGAGGGTGTCGCGCGCCTCTTCCTGGGCTTCGCGGACGGTGCGCTCGGCCTCGGCACGGCTGGACGCCCGCAGGCGCTGCGCGTCGATGTCCGCCTGACTGATCAAGCGGGTGGACTGCTCCTCGGCGACCCGGAGCGTGGACTCCAGGCGCGTGCCGAGTCCGCTGTACGTCGGGGTGCCCGCTTCGTCGAGTTCCGCCTGCATGTCGGAGAGGCGGGACTGCAGGAGCCGGATCTCCTTCGCGGCCTCCGCGCGGTCGTTGTTCGACTTGATGAGCTCGCGGCGGAGGTCGTTCAGAGCGCGGTCCACGTCGTCCTTGCGGTACCCCCGCATCTCGGTCCCGAACTCTGCCTCGTCGTTCGCCACGTGTCGCTCCTGCTGGTCTTCCGGACGGCGCCGTACCGCCCGCGCGTCGAGTGTAGTGGTGCGGCACGGACCCCGTCTGAGCCGGTGGACAGCGAGCAGGGATGCGCTCTCCAGCCTCTCTCGCGTATCCTGGGCCGTTGATTCGCGCGCCGATTCCCCCCACCCCGGCGCGGAGGGAGAGAGATCCGTGCGATTCGTCCTGGCGATCGTCAGTTTCGTGATCGGGCTGCTGCTCGTCGGTCTGGGCGTCGCCCAACGCACCGTCTTCGCGCCACCGTCCTCCACCGTGGCGCAGGCGTCGTCGATGACCACGGCGCCCGTCACCGTCATCCCCGGCTCCACGCTCAACGCGAACCCGGGCTACCAGCGCATCAACGTCGCCGGCTCGGGGACCGTCTTCGCCGCCTACGGCAAGACCTCCGACGTCGACGCGTGGGTGGGCGACGCCAAGCACAACACGCTCCGCTACGACGCGGAGGGCGAGCGTCTCGTCGCGAGGACGACGGGCAGCGACGACTCCGTTCCCGACCCGAAGGGCAGCGACCTCTGGTACCAGGAGTACGACGGCGCCGGGCAGTTCACCGTGCGCCTGCCGCAGGACGTCTCCGTGGTCCTCGTCGGCGACGGTAAGTCCGCCGCTCCCTCCGACGTCTCCGTGACCTGGCCGCGTGACACCGCGACCCCGTCGGTCGGGCCGCTCATGGTGGCCGGCGGCGTGTTCGTGCTCGGCGGGATCGTCCTGCTCGTCTGGGCGTTCCTCCACCAGCGGCGTTCCCGTGGTCCGCGGCGTCGCAGCGGTGGGACCCGGCCGCCGCGCGTGCGCGCCTCGCGTCGCGCAGCGGCAGCAGGGGCCCAGGTCCCGGCTCGGTCGCGCCGAGGGCGCCGCTCGATGATCGCTGTGCCGGTCGTGCTCGTCGGCACGCTCGCGCTCGCGGGGTGCTCCTCGGAGTACTGGCCGCAAGGCGGTGGAGACGCCACGGCGACCGCCACCCCGACGGCGTCGGCCACCGGTGCCGCCGAACATGCCGAGCCGACCGCCGCGACTCGGCAGCAGATCAACCGGATCGTCGGACGGATCGCAGAGGTCGCGACGAAGGCCGACGCCGACAAGGACGCCGATCTCGCCGCGACCCGGTTCACCGGACCGGCGCTCGAGCTCCGCAAGGCCAACTACCAGATCCGCGACAAGGACCAGGACGTGCAGGCCCCGCCGGCGATCTCGGCCGCGGACATCTCGGTGTCGCTCCCGCAGCAGACCGACACGTGGCCGCGCACGGTGTTCGTGGTCGCCTCCGACCCGGACGACCAGAAGACGGCACCGCAGGCCCTGACGCTCGTGCAGGAGTCAGCGCGCGACGACTACAAGGTCGCGTACGACGTGTCGCTCGAAGCCGACGCCAAGCTCCCGTCGGTCGCCCCGGTCTCGATCGGCACCGCACAGCTCGCGTCCGACTCGAAGCTCCTCGCGCTCGCCCCGGACGCGGTGGGGCCCGCGTACGGCGACATCCTCTCGAAGGACGCGGACAGCAAGTACGCCGACCTCTTCCAGGCGGACGGTGACGACCTGCGCGGCAAGATCGGCAAGGACTACAAGGACAAGAAGTCCGCGTCCCTGCCGGACACCGCGAAGATCGAGTACTCGTCCGAGTCCCCGGACGGCTCCGCCATCGCCCTGGCGACGAACGGGGCAGGTGCGCTCGTGTCCGTGAACCTGAACGAGATCGAGAAGGTCACCCCGACCGCCGACGGCGCCGAGGTCAACACCGAGGGCGCGGTGAAGGCCCTGTCCGGGGTCGACTCCAGCAAGAAGGGCATCAGCGCCACGTACGGCGTCCAGCTGCTCTTCTCCGTGCCGGCCGTGGGGTCGGACGACAAGATAGTCCTGCTCGGGTTCACGCAGGGCCTGACCGCAGCGAGTGAGGTGCAATGACGAACGTCCCCCCGACCCCGTCCGGACTCCGCGGAGCCGTCGACCTGTCATCCCTGGTCGAGCGTGCCCAACGTCCGGCAGCCCAACAGGCAGCCCCGGCCGCAGCAGGGACCGGCTCCGAGACCGGTGCGGACCTGACCGTCCCGTCGCTCGTCATCGACGTCACCGACGACACGTTCCAGGACGTCCTGCAGCTGTCCACGATCGTCCCGGTGATCGTCGACATCTGGGCCGAGTGGTGCGGGCCGTGCAAGCAGCTCTCGCCCATCCTCGAGCAGCTCACCGAGGAGTACGCCGGACGCGTCGTCCTGGCCAAGGTGGACGCCGACACGAACCCGCAGCTCGTGCAGGCGTTCCAGGCGCAATCGATCCCGACCGTGGCCGCGGTCATCGGCGGGCGCCCGCTCGGGCTCTTCGTCGGCGCGCTCCCGGAGGCCCAGATCCGCGACGTCTACGAGCAGGTGCTCCAGGCCGCCGAGCAGAACGGCGTCTCCGGTCGCGTGTCGGTCGACGGCGCCGGCACCGACACCGAGCCGGTCGACCAGGGCGAGCCCGAGCCGGAGCCGCTGCCGCCGCACCACCAGGCGGCGTACGACGCGATCGAGCAGGGCGACTACGCCACCGCGATCCAGGAGTACAAGACCGCGATCGCGCAGGACCCGCACGACCAGATGGCCGTCGCCGGGCTCGCGCAGGTGTCGCTCCTCGACCGGTTGAACGGCCGGACGGCGGACGAGATCCGGTCAGCGGCGGGCGAGGGGCCGTCCGACGTGGGCGCGCAGCTCGCCGTCGCCGACCTCGACATCAGCGGCGGCCACGTTGAGGATGCCTTCGGGCGCCTGCTCGACCTGGTGCCGACGGTGTTCGGCAGCGACCGTGAGTCCCTGCGTGTCCGGCTCGTCGAGTACTTCGAGCTCATCGGCGCGGAGGACCCCCGCGTCATCGCGGCGCGTCGGCGCCTGGCGAGCGCGCTGTACTGAGCGCGGGGCGCCGCGCGTGGCGCCGCGCGGACGCCGAGACGCCGCCGAGTCGCCGAGACGCCGCCGATCCCGGCGGCGTCTCGGCGTTGGGGCGGCGTTCCGGCGTTCCGGGCGTGCCACCACGACGGACGGGAGGCCCGGTGCCAGCTGGCACCGGGCCTCCCGTCCGTTCGTGTGGGTCAGCGGGTCAGCTGCAGCCAGACCGCCCCGAGCGGCGGCACCACGAGGTGCGCCGACGCCGGGCGCCCGGCCCACGGGGTGTCCTCCGCGGTGACGACGCCGAGGTTCCCGACACCCGAGCCGCCGTACTCTGCTGCGTCGGTGTTGAGGACCTCTTGCCACTGCCCGGCGGCTGGGAGCCCGAAGCGACGCTCGACGGGCACGCCCGAGAAGTTCACGAACACCGCCAGCCGCTCGTCGCCGGTCTTCCGCAGGAACCCGATCGTGGAGTGGGGGGCGTCGCCGCCCTCGATCCACTCGAAGCCCTCGGACGTGGCGTCGTGCGTCCACAGCGCCGGGGTGTCCTTGTACACGCGGTTGAGTGCCGCGACGAGGTCCTGCACCCCTCGGTGGCCAGGGTCGTCGAGAAGCCACCAGTCGAGGCCGCGTTCCTCGGACCACTCGGACGACTGCGCGAACTCCTGGCCCATGAACAGCAGCTGCTTGCCGGGGTGCGCCCACATGAACGCCAGGTAGGCGCGGACGTTCGCGAGCTTCTGCCACTCGTCCCCAGGCATCTTGCCGTAGAGCGATCCCTTGCCGTGCACGACCTCGTCGTGGCTGATCGGCAGGGTGAACTGCTCGCTGAACGCGTACACGAACGAGAACGTCAGCTCGTCGTGGTGGTAGCTGCGGTACACCGGTTCGCGCTGCACGTACTCGAGCGAGTCGTGCATCCAGCCCATGTTCCACTTCTGGCCGAAGCCGAGCCCGCCGGCGTCCGTCGGCTGTGTCACTCCGGGCCACGAGGTGCTCTCCTCGGCGATCATCACGATGCCCGGGTAGCGCTTGTACGCGGTGGCGTTCGTCTCCTGCAGGAACGAGATCGCCTCGAGGTTCTCACGGCCGCCGTGGATGTTCGGCAGCCAGTCCGTACGGGAGTAGTCGAGGTACAGGATCGATGCGACGGCGTCGACCCGGAGGCCGTCGATGTGGAACTCCTCGAGCCAGTACAGCGCGTTCGCGACGAGGAAGTTGCGGACCTGCGGCTGCCCGAAGTCGAACACGTAGGTGCCCCAGTCGAGCTGTTCGCCGCGGCGGGGGTCCGGGTGCTCGAAGAGCGCGTGGCCGTCGAACTTGCCGAGCGCCCACTCGTCCTTCGGGAAGTGCCCTGGAACCCAGTCCATGATCACGCCGATGCCCGCGGAGTGCAGCCGGTCGATGAGGTAGCGGAGGTCGTCGGGCGAACCGAACCGTGAGGTCGCCGCGTAGTACCCGGTGACCTGGTAGCCCCACGAGCCGCCGAACGGGTGTTCCGCGAGCGGCAGGAACTCGATGTGCGTGAACCCGAGGAACTGCACGTGGCCGATGAGCTGGTCGGCGACCTCGCGGTAGCTCAGTCCGGGGCGCCACGAGCCGAGGTGCACCTCGTAGACGCTCATCGGACGGTCGTGCGTGGTCGTCTTCGCCCGGTGTTCCATCCATGCCCGGTCGCCGTCGGACCACTCGTAGTCGGAGGTCGTGATGACGGACGCGGTCAGCGGTGGGACTTCGGTGCGCCGCGCGAACGGGTCGGCACGCTCCACCCACCCGCTGTCGGTGAGGATCTGGAACTTGTACCGCTGTCCCTCGACGGCGCCCGGCCAGAACAGTTCCCAGACGCCGAGGTCGCTCAGGCGCCGCATCGCGGTCGTGCGCCCTTCCCAGCCCTCGAAGTCGCCGATCACCCGCACGGCGGTGGCCCGCGGTGCCCAGACCGAGAACGCGACGCCATCGACCCCGTCCATCGTGCGGACGTGTGCGCCGAGGTGCTGCCAGAGCTGCTCGTCGCGGCCCTCACCGAACAGGTGCAGGTCGAGCTCGCCGAGCGTCGGCGGGAACCGGTACGCGTCGTCGGTCGTCCAGGTGGTGTCGTCGGTGTCGGTGCTCTCGTCGTAGTCGTAGTCGGCCTCGACCCGGTAGCGCCCGAGCGGTTCGGCGGTGGCGCCGGCCCAGAGTCCGTCGCCCTCGTGCGTCAGCTCGATGTCGTCGCCCTCGAGTCGCACGAGCCGGACCGCGCGGGCGAGGTGTCGGACGACACGGACGCTCGTCCCGCCGTCGACGGGGTGCGGGCCGAGGACGTCGTGCGGCTGGGACCAGCGGCCCTCGGCGACGGCGGTTCGCAGCCACTCCTCGACGGGGGCGGGGTGCGGCTCGGCCGCGGCGTCGGCCACCGGGCTGGAGGCTCGGCTCGGCTCGGGCGCGTCCGTCCCGTCCGCTCCGGCTTGCGACACCGCATCGGGCAGGGTCTCTGCCACGCTCGAGGCAGCCGGATCCGGGACCGCTCCCGCGGTGACGTGGCGCGGGTGCGCGGAGTCGGCCGCGTGCCCGGACAGCGTCGACGATTCCTGCACACCGCGGTCGGGTGCCTCGCGTCGCGGGAGTCGGGCACCCGGCATGTCCTCGCCGGGTGCGGAGCTCCGCGGCTCGTACCGCGGCGACTCGAAGCGAGCGGAGGGCGGCGTCGGAACAGGGATCGGCTCCGACACCGTCGGGGGATCGACGTGCTTCGCCGGGTGCGTCGGCCGCGGGGTGTCCTCGGGCATCAGACGGGGGAGCACGGGCGGGGGCGGCGGCTGGACCGGCGGCACGCTCGGCCCCTGCCCACGGTCCTGACCGGTGCTGCGGTCTGGCTGTTGGGGGTCGGTGGTCATCGGTGCGGTCCTTCCACGACGAGCAGGTGTACGGGTTCCTGGAACGCGTCCAGGCGGACGTAGTTGGACGAGCCCCAGACCCAGCGCTGGCCGGTGACGACGTCGCGGACATCGAAGGACTGCTCGGGGTCGAGGCCGAGGGCGGCGAGGTCGAGGTGCACGGTCGTCTCGCGGGCCGAGTGCGGGTCCACGTTGGCGACCACGATCACGGTGTCGTCGCGGCCGGACCGGATGAACCGACCGGGCAGGTGCTTGGAGTAGACGACGATCGCGTCGTCCTCGGCATCGTGCACGTGCAGGTTCCGGAGCTGCCGGAGCGCCGGGTGCGCCGAGCGGAACCGGTTGAGCATCGTCACGTACGGCGCCAGGCTCGCGCCCTCTGCCTCGGCCAGGGCGAAGTCGCGCGGCTTGTACTCGTACTTCTCGTTGTCGATGTTCTCCTCGGAGCCCGGACGTGCGACGTCCTCGAAGAGCTCGTAGCCTGAGTACATGCCCCACGTCGGAGCCCCGGTCGCGGCGAGCGCAGCGCGGACCTTGTAGCCGGCGCGGCCGCCGAACTGCAGGTACTCGGTGAGGATGTCCGGCGTGTTCACGAACAGGTTCGGACGCAGGTACGCGCTCGTCTCGTGGGCGAGCTCGTCGAAGTAGTCCGCGATCTCGTCCTTCGTGTTCCGCCACGTGAAGTACGTGTACGACTGCTGGAAGCCGGCTTCGGCGAGCGCCCGCATCATTGCCGGACGCGTGAACGCCTCGGCGAGGAACACCGTCTCCGGGTGCTCGTCGCGGATCTCCCTGATGACGCGCTCCCAGAACCACAGCGGCTTGGTGTGCGGGTTGTCGACGCGGAAGATCCGGATCCCGAACGCGATCCAGTGTCGGAGCACCCGTTCCACCTCGGCGACGAGTCCTTCGGGATCGGTGTCGAACTGGATCGGGTAGATGTCCTGGTAGCGCTTCGGCGGGTTCTCCGCCGTGGCGATCGAGCCGTCGGCGCGGACCGTGAACCACTCCGGGTGTTCGGTCACCCACGGGTGGTCGGGGGAGCACTGCAGTGCGAAGTCGAGCGCCACTTCCATCCCGGTGTTCTTCGCCGTCTCGACGAAGTCGCGGAAGTCGTCTTCCGTCCCGAGGTCGGGGTGGATCGCGTCGTGCCCGCCGTCTTCGGAGCCGATCGCCCACGGGCTGCCCGGGTCGTTCGGGCCGGCGTCGAGGGTGTTGTTCGGGCCCTTCCTGGCGGTGTGCCCGATCGGGTGGATCGGCGGCAGGTATACGACGTCGAAGCCCATGCGTGCGACGCCGGGGAGCCGACGGGCCGCTGTGCGGAAGTCGCCGCTCTTCCAGGAGCCGTCCGGGTTGCGCTTGGCGCCTTCGCTCCTGGGGAAGAACTCGTACCAGGCACCGACCCCGGCCCGCGTCCGCTCGACGTCGAGCAACTGCACGGGGGAGTGCGTCCGGAGCGATGTGAGGGGTGCCTCGGCGACTTCGCCGGTGATGCGGGGGTCGTCGACCGCTGCGAGCCGTTCGGCGGGGTCGAGGTCCTCGTCGCGGACGCGTTCAGCGGCGCGAGCAGCGGCGGGGGAGTCGGTCTCGGCGGCGAGCCGATCGAGCAGTGCTGCACCGTCGAGCAGCGTCGCTTCGGTGTCGACGCCCGCCGCGATCTTCAGCCGTGCACCGTGCAGCCAGGTCTCCCAGTCGTCGGAGTAGGCCTCGACGTGCCAGGCCCACACGCCGGTGTGGTCGACCTGCACCGTCGCTTCGTACCGGTCGGTCCCCGGTGCGACGAGGGTCAACGGGACGGTCCTGGTCCCGCCGTCGGGGCGCTCCACGACGAGGTCGGCGCCGATGACGCCGTGTCCTTCTCGGAAGACGGTCGCTCCGAAGGTGATCACCTCGCCGTCGAACGCCTTGCCCGGGAAGCCGTTCGGCGTCGTCGGGGCGAGATCGGTGATCGGGATGCGCCCGATCTTCGGACGCCGGGGTCGGTCTGCGGTGGCCACGGAACCGACGCTACCCGGCGGCGCCCTCCGTGTTCACCGGAACCCGGAGACTGTGGAGAACACGTCGCTGCCGATCGACGGACGGGAGGCTCGTGGCGGCCCGGCACCGAGCCTCCCGTCCGCCGTCCGCGTGCGTTCCTGACCATCACGGTCGGGATGGAAAGCCGAATCGCGCGTAGGTGGTCGGAAGTTCCGACTTCCTACGCGCGATTCGACCCCCTACGCGCGATTCGACCACCAACCGGGGCGGGCGGACGCCAGCGGCCATCGGCAGCCCGTCAGACGATCTCGAACACGTGGATGCCCGGGCCGTAGGCGGTGAAGACCGTGCCGGCCGGACGATGCCGGTCGTGGTCACGGTGCTTCTCGCTCGACCACGCCAGGCGGTAGGCGAGCACGTCGTCCCGCACCGGCAGGGTCAGGTCGCGCGTCCGGCCGCTGCCGTGCACCACGACGAGCACCCGGTCGTACGGCTCGTGCTCCGGCGTCGACTCGACGAAGTACTGCAGCGCTCGATGGATCGGCTGGTCCCACCACTCACCGGTCATCGGACCGCCGTCGGGGCCGTACCACGTCATCCGCGACGCCGACGGCGTGACCTGGCCGTCGACGCCGTACCGCGACGGTCGGAGCGCCGGGTGGGCGGCACGGAGCGCCGTCAGTGCGGCGACGGTCTCGGTCATCGACTCGGCGTCCTCGTCCGTCGACCAGTCCACCGGTGTCAGGTCGTCGGACACCACGTACGCGTTGTTGTTGCCGTGCTGCGTGCGGCTCCGCTCGTCACCGGCGGTCAGCATGGGCACGCCGGCGGAGAGCAGGAGCGTGCCGAGCAGGTTCCGCATCGAACGACCCCTGGCTGCCCGGACCCCGCGGTCCTCGGTCGGCCCCTCCACCCCGTGGTTGAACGAACGGTTGTCGTTCGTCCCGTCGCGGTCGTCCTCGCCGTTCGCCGCGTTGTGCTTGTGGTCGTACGCCGTCAGGTCGTGGAGCGTGAAGCCGTCGTGCGCGGTGACGAAGTTGATGCCGGCGAGTGGCCCCCGTGGCACGCCGAAGAGGCTCCGGGAACCGGTCAGGGCCCCTGCGAGCGGACCGATCCCGGCACCGGGCACCCCTGTGCGCCGCTCCTGCGCCACGTCGGTCAGCCAGAACTGCCGGACGGTGTTCCGGAACCTGTCGTTCCACTCGCTCACACGCTCACCGAAGTTCCCCGTCCGCCAGCCGTCCGGCCCGACGTCCCAGGGCTCGGCGATGACGAGCACGTCCTGCAGGTCCTCGTGGTGACGGATGCGCTCCAGCAGGGGGTGGTCAGGGTCGAACACGTGGTCGGCGTCGCGGGCGAGGGCGGCCATCAGGTCGAAGCGGAACCCGTCGACCTGCATCTCGCGCGCCCAGTACCGCAGGCTGTCGACGACGAGGTCGGCGGTCGCCTCCACCGAGGTGTCGAGCGTGTTCCCGCAGCCGGTGGTGTCGTAGTACGTGTCGTCGGCGGCCCAGCGGTACCGGTTCGCGCCGTCGATGCCACGGAGCGACGATGTCGGGCCGCCGAGGCCCTCTTCGGCGGTGTGGTTGTAGACCACGTCCAGGACGACCTGGATGCCGGCCTCGTGCAGGAGCCTGACCATGCCCTTGAACTCGCGGAGCACCCCGTCAGCGCCCTGCTCGCGCGCAGGGGCCGAGGCGTACCCCGCGTGCGGCGCGAAGAACCCGAGGGTGTTGTAGCCCCACGCGTTCTCGCGGCCGGCCTCCTGCAGCCAGTGCTCGGTGTCGAACGCCTGCACCGGGAGGAGCTCCAGCGTCGTCACGCCGATGCGGTGCAGGTGCGCGATGGTGCTCTCGTGCGCGACGCCGGCGTACGTTCCGCGGAGGTGCTCCGGCACGGCGTGGTTCTCGCTCGTCAGCGTCCTGACGTTCGCCTCGTAGACGACGACGCGGTCGAGCGGCACCTCGGGCTTGCCGACGTCGCCCCAGTCGAAGGACCCGTCCACGACGACGCTCGACCAGCGGCGCTCGCCGTCGGTCCGCACGATGCCGCGTGCGTACGGGTCGAGCAGCGCCCGCGTGCCGTCGAACCCGTGCCGCGGTCCCTCGGGCCCGTCGACGAGCAGGTGGTACGTGTCACCGACCTGGACGCCGTCGACACTCCCGGTCCACAGGTCGGTGCCGTCGACCCGCTCCAGGGCGACCGATCCGCGGCCGTCGACGACGAGCGTCGCCGACGTGGCCGATGTCGACCGCATGCAGAAGCGCGCGGTGCCGTCGGGGCCCAGGAGGAGCCCCTGGGGTGTCTCGATCGCGGTCTCGTGCACCCGACAAGGGTACGAGGACCGGCGGGTATCCTGAAAACGCTCGAAAAGGGGGTACCTGCGTGCCGGTCTACCTCGACCACGCTGCGACGACACCGATCCTGCCGGAGGCGCTCGCCGCCTTCACGGACGCGCTCGCGACCGTCGGCAACCCGTCGTCGATCCACAGCGCCGGTCAGCGCGCCAAGATGCTGCTCGAGGACGGACGAGCGCGCGTCGCCGCGTCCCTCGACGCCGAACCGGTGGAGGTCGTCTTCACCTCAGGCGGGACCGAGAGCATCAACCTCGCGATCAAGGGCCTCTACTGGGCCAGACAGCAGGACCGGCCGCGGCCCCGCATCGTGGTCGCCGCGGGGGAGCACCACGCGACCGTCGACACGGTCGACTGGCTCGAACGCCACGACGGAGCGGTCGTCGACGTGGTCCCGTTGGACGTGGACGGTCGCCTGGACCTCGCTGGACTGGAGGCACGGCTCGCGTCCGCCGACGACGTCGCCCTGGTCACGTTCCTCTGGGCCAACAACGAGGTCGGCACGATCCAGCCGGTCACCTCGATCGTCGCGCTGGCGCACGCCGCCGGCGTCCCCGTGCACTCCGACGCCGTCGCCGCCTACGGGCAGGTCCCCGTCTCCTTCCGAGCGTCCGGGTTGGACGCCCTGAGCGTCTCCGCGCACAAGATCGGCGGGCCCGTCGGCATCGGTGCGCTCGTCCTCGGGCGGACCGCGACCGTCGAGCCGCTCATCCACGGTGGCGGACAGCAGCGGCAGGTCCGCAGCGGAACGCAGGACGCCCCGGCGGCGATCGCGTTCGGTGTCGCCGCGTCCGCACCGCACGCCGACGTCCGGGTGCTCCGTGACCGGTTGATCGCCGGCGTGCTCGAGGCCGTGCCGTCCGCCGTGCTCCGCGGCGACCCCGTCGACCGACTTCCCGGCAACGCGCACTTCACCTTCCCGGGCTGCGAGGGCGACTCGCTGCTGTTCCTGCTCGACGCTGCAGGGGTCGCGGTGTCGACCGGGTCGGCATGCCAAGCGGGCGTCCCCGAAGCGTCGCACGTGTTGCTCGCGATGGGGCTGTCGGAGGACGAGGCCCGCGGTGCGCTCCGCATCACGCTCGGACACACCTCGACCGATGCCGACGTCGACGCGTTCCTCGCAGCGCTGCCCGATGCGGTGGCTCGTGCGGGTGCCGCGGGGATGGCGTCACGCGAGCCGCTCCTCGGGCGCTAGCCCGTACCCGGCACCCCTGAGGTCGCAGTCCGCAGCGAAGCCTCGGCACGGCCGCCGAGACCGCGTTGCCGGCCTTCACCGACGCCGACGCGTCCGGGCTGCTCCGCGCCCGCACCGGACGGGCCGACATCCGTGCGGGCATGGGATTCGTCCTCGATCTCATGTCGGGCTCGACGGCCGCCCCCGACTGAGCGTTCGCGCGCCTGCCGGGGAGATCAGCGGTCTGCGTCGTGGGTGTTTCTGCGGTCGGAGCGACCGAGGGCGATGACCGCGTCAACCGCTCGCGTCAGGCCTGCTGGCGACGGCTCGATTGCGGCGAGGACCGCATCAGCGGCCGACATGTGTCCGAGCTCGAGCAGGGCCTTGTCGTTGGTGACCCATACAGCGTCGGCTGCGGCGTGGGCATGGGCGTACTCGGCCGCACCGATCGCGATGAGACCGAGACACTGCGTCACCCTTCCGTATGGAGCGTGTGCGGCGCGTGCGTGCTGCAGTGTCAGTTCGGCACGGGCGGCCCAGCCGCTTGATGCCGCCGCACGAAGTGCCTCCGGGTATGTCGGGACCGGCAGCTGTCCGACCAGCACGCGATGTCGGGCCAGTTCGGCCACCAAGAGATACGTCGGGATGCCGACGAGGTGGAACATGAGTTCTTCGGTCCGCCACCTGCCGGCTTCGGCTTCGGCGATCTCGTGCTCGACGACGTCGAGATCGCGCCAGAGGAGATCGACGGATTCACCGCCCACGGTGAGCCATGCGCCGCCGTTGAACACGCCGCCACCCCATTCCCCGATGTCGACGACGGTCCCCTCGTACCCGAGAGCGCGCACGTGGTCCGGTTCGAAGTCGCCGCGGTAGTACACGCCGAGGTCCCAATCGCTGTCCGGTCGGGCAGTGCCATGCGCACGAGACCCGCCGAGAGACACGGCTTCCACGGTCGGGATGGCGCCGAGAGCCTGCACGAGCTCGCTGATCGGTCCGGGGAGTTCCTCAGTCACCGCTCGATACTCGCGCGGAACGGCTCCCGGCACCACCTGCACCGCACTGACGACGAGCTGACGGATGTCGTCGCCCGATGTACGCGGCTCGCTCGCGGGTGACGGCGAGAGCCCGAGCGCAGGTTGTCTTCGATCAGCAGTCGGAACGCGTTGCGCCGCGCTCCTTCCTCGACCGGTGCCCACTGGGTACCGTGTCCGTATGGACTGCTTCGCGAGCTGGCGCACGCGCCACTGAGGGGACGGCTCCGGCCGCCGATCACCTCCGCCCCGAACCACGGGAGTGGAGTCTTCAGACTGCTCACGAGAGAAGCGCGACCATGCGAATTCGCGACTGCACACCACTCGATCTGCCGGCGCTCGTCGAGTTGACCATCGAGACCTTCCGGCCGCTCCTCGCCGGCTCGCTCCGTCAGCTTCGACCTGAAGTGACCGCGCACGACCACGGGCATTGGGAAGACGACTACCGCCACGAGGTCCCATCCCTGCTCGCTCCGGACGAAGGTCGGTTCATCACGCTCGCCGAGGAGCACGGTAGACCGCTGGGGTACGTCGGCTGGAACTCCACCGGCACGTCCTCCGGCCGGCTGGAGATGGTTGCTGTCCACCCCGACGCTCGCCGCCGTGGAGTGGCGCGAGCGCTCTGCTCGGCTGCACTGACGAGGCTCGAACAGCTCGGCGTCACCGTGGTGCACATCGGGACCGGTGGCGACGAGTTCCATGCGCCGGCTCGGGCCCTCTACGAATCCCTCGGCTTCATCCCGTACCCAACCGTCGACTACGCCCGGTCCCTCTGATCGAAGCCGGGAGGACCATGCTCGACGGCGCGTACGGCCCGTCCCGATGGTCGATCGCCGACCGGTTCGTGCTCTGCCGTCTCGATCCGCGCAATGGTCACCGTGGTGTCGGACGATCGGGCCGGCGTATCGCGAACGCCGCACACACCACCGCCGCGAGCGTGAGGAGCGTGAGGATCGCTGCGGCTGGCTGCACGCCGCCGAGTTCGACCGCTCCGCCGATCAACGCTGCACCCGCGGCGATGCCGGCCGCGGACGCGGAGTTGATCCAGGTGAAGCCCTGTGTCCGTTCGGACGCCGGCACACACGCCTGCGTGATCTGCGAGGACGACGCGAGCAGGGGCGCGATCGCGGATCCTCCCACGAGTTGCATGAGCGTGAGTCCGAGCACGGTCGGCCAGAGAACGGCGACCAGCACTCCGAGTGAGACGATGCTCGCGGCGATGAGCTGCACGATCTGGGGACGCGGCACCGAACGCAACGAACCGTAGACGAGCCCTGCAAGGATGCTCGCAGCGCTCGACAACGACAGGATCAGCCCGGTCATCGACTGGAGACCCTGCGCCGTGGCCGCTGCCGTCACCAGGATCGCCACCGAGCCGAAGAAGCACCCGAGCCCGACGTTGACGCCGAGGACTGCGGAGAAGGCCGGGCTGAGCAGCGACCCCCGCTTCCTGTGCTCGGCGTCCTTCCGTGGCGGGCGCACGGATGGCGCGGTGCGGCGCTGCAGAGCGAGCATCCCGCAGCCGACGACGAGGAGTGTTGCGGCCGCAGCGGAGCCTGCCCACGGCGCAACGAGTGTGCTGATGAGGGTGACGAGGATCGGCCCGGTGAGGAACACGATGTCGTTGACCGTCGCGTCGAGCGAGAACGCGATTCTGAGAGACGCCGGCTCCGGAACGAGCGCCGACCACCGCGCTGCCGACAGCGCACCGGGCTGCGGTATCGCGGCACCGGCGACGATGAGGACCGCGAGCGTCAAGGCGAGTGGCATCCTGCCGACCATGACGATCGTGGCCGTCAACGCGACCACGTGCACGACCGCGACCAGCGGGACGACCCGCGTCTGCCCCCATCGGTCGATGAGGCGTGCGACTTGCGGTCCGGCCCCAGCCTCCGCGACGGCGAAGCCGCCAGCGGCTGCTCCCGCGACGGCGTATGAATCAGTCGCGCTGTGCACCGAGAAGAGGAGCCCGAGACCGGTCATGGCAACGCCGAGGCGCGCGATGGCCGCCGTGGTGAAGAACGCGAGAGCACCGGGGCGGCGGATGACTCCGCCGTACTGCTGTGCCGATGATCGCAGACGAGAGCATGCAGTCGTCATGGACGATGCCTCCGCGCGGTGTGCGGGATCTGTCGGCAGACAAGTCGGCCTGGACTTCGACGATCTCGGCGGCACCACGGAACCTCGCCATGATGCCGTGCCCCGTCACATCGACACAAGCCCCGTGCCGGAGACGGTACCAGCGCTATGGTGCGTCCATGGAGCGACTGGTCGTCGTGGGAACGCCACGGCTCCTGCCTGGACGGGTCGACCGCGCGAACTGGCCCGTGCACGTGACCGTCCTGCCGAACTTCGTCGTCGATGGCCCTGCTGTGGCCGCCGTGACGTCGATCGTGCGCGAGGCTGCTCAGCTGCAGTCGGCGTTCGGCGTGGACCTGGGACCACCCGCGATGTTCGGCCCGCGCCGCGACATCCCCGTGCTGCTCGCCGAACACCCGGTCTTCCACGCACTGCACGGATCGTTGTCCGGATCAGTCGAGCCGCTGTCGGGCTTCCGACCCGACCATGTCGAGTTCTGGGGGACGCGGTACCGGCCCCATGCGACGATCGTGCCCGGTTCGCAGTCAGCGGGCGCTCGGCAGATCAGCATCACGAACCTCGCGGTCGCGTCCCTCGCCGGTCCCCAGGCGCGCGTCCTCGTGAACTGCCAGCTCGCCGCCCGGTCGTAGCGGCCGAACCCGGAGGCACGGGACTCCACTCCGGCACCGGCGGCGGGTCGTCCCGCGGAGCGATCGGCTGTCGAGACGTCGACATGACTTGCCTCGTGTGCCTACCATCGGCGCAGTCGGCGACTCCGTCGACGCATGGGGAGTGTGTCTCCCGGGTGGGTGGGCTCCTCTTGTGGAGCCCACATGACCGTCGTCTACCGACGCCTGCTGGCTGACCGTCCCTTCGTGATCGGTGTCGGAGCAGTTGCCCTGTCAGCCGTCGCGCTGGGGATGATCCCGCTGTCGCTGATCCTGTCGCCCGGCGAGTCCCTCGCCACCGGGGCAGTCGCTGCCGGCGCCTTCGGGATGGCGAACGCAGTGGGCGTCCCGGTTCAGGGGGCGGTGATGGCGCGCGTCTCGGCCCGCTGGGTCGTGAGCATCGGAGCGGGCGTCAGCAGCAGCTTCATGCTCTTGGTGGCAGCATCGCCGGGGTCGACTGCGCAGCCGGCGCTCCTCGCCGGAGCCGGGGTCTCGTTCCCGGCGCTGGCGGCAGCCCTTCGAGCTTCGATCCCGCGTTCCTTCTCCGAGCCCGCGGAACGGTCTGGTGCCTACGCTCTGCTCTCGGTCGCGTTCCAAGCGGGACTCGCGACAGGACCGGTGGTGGCGGGCCTGCTCGTGGCCTCGGCGCCTCGGCAGCTGGACTTCGTGGTCGTCGCGGCGGTCATCGGGGCCGCCGGCGCCATGCTGGCAGTGTCGATGGGGACGACCACGCCGACACCGCCTGCCCGTTCGTCACTCCCGCTGGCCGGTGCGACGCCGTTCGTTCGGATCGTCTCGATCGGTGGTCTGGTGAGTGTGGCGACGGGATCGTTGACTGTGATCGTGCCGGCCGTCGTGGAGGCGGCGGGCAGGGGTGAACTGGCAGGGCCGGTGTTGGCGTGCCTGGCACTCGGAGAAGCCGTCGGTGCCCTGCTCTTCGGTGCTCGACCGGTGCCGAGCAGTCGGCGGGCGCAGCTCCTCACCGCTCTTGCCCTGACCGCCGGCGGATACGCGACGTTGGTGATCGCTGCCGATCGGATCGTCCTCCTGGCCGCCCTGGTGTTCGTCGTCGGTGGGCTGTCGAGCCCGGTGGCGATCGTCTTGTCCGGTGCTCTCGACGTCGTCGTGCCGCCGCGTTTCATCGCGAGCGCGTACGGCGTCGTCGTCGTGGCTGCTGTCGGAGGTTCGGCACTCGGAACGAGTGTGGCGGGGCTCATCGTCGGGAGCGGGGCCGGCGTGGCTGGTGCAGCGGCCATGGCCGCTCTGGCGATCTCGATCGCAGGAGTGCTGTCGGTTCGACACGTCGAGCGCAGGACGACGTCCCGCTGAGTCGCCGAAGACGAGTGTCGATGCTCCAGACGACGTCGTCGGCGTCCGCCGTTGTGCTCAGTCCCCGGTGCGCTACTGTCGTCGGTAGAGGGAAAAAACCCGCTCTGCTCCGGCGGATCGGATCGCACACGCGTCTCACGGGAGTCGCCACTTCTTCATCGAAGGAGTCTGCCCGTGCTCGATCAAACCCCCGTCGTCCGTCCGCCGTTCGATGCCGAACTCGCGACGTTCCTCACCGCGCTCGAAGCCCGCGGCCCCTTCACCGTCACCGAGGAGATGCTGCCCCACATGCGGCAGCTCGACGTGCCCGAGCACGTCCTCGACGAACGCCTGCGCTCGCGCGGGTACCACCGGCGCAACGTCACGGTTCCCGGTCACCTCGGCGACCCGATCGACCTCGCGATCATCGAGCGCATCGAGCGCACCGGCACGACCGCGGCCGTCTACACCATCCACGGCGGGGGAATGGTCTTCGGCCATCACCTCGGGAACCTCGACGGCTACGACGGCTGGCTCCTCGACCACGACGTCGTCCTCGTCAGCGTCGACTACCGGCTCGCACCCGAGTACCCGGACCCGTACCCGGTCGAGGACTGCTACGCCGGCCTGGTCTGGGTGGCCGAGCACGCCGCGGAGCTCGGCATCGACCCAGCGCGGATCGTCGTCGCGGGACAGAGCGCCGGCGGTGGCCTCGCAGCGGGCACGGCGCTCCTCGCACGCGATCGGAAGGGGCCGGAGCTGCTGGCGCAGATCCTCGTGTCCCCGATGCTCGACGATCGCGACGACTCCGTGTCCACCATGCAGATCGACGGCGTCGGGGTCGCGGACCGTCGGATGACCCGCTTCGGCTGGGATGCGTACCTCGGGGACCGCCGTGCCACGGCCGACGTGTCCGTCTACGCCGCGCCGGCTCGTGCCACGGACCTCTCCGCGCTCCCGAAGACCTACATCGACTGCGGCAGCGCCGAGGTGTTCCGGGACGAGGACGTCGCCTTCGCCAGTCGCCTCTGGGCGTCCGGTGTCGACGCGGAGTTGCACGTCTGGCCAGGGGCGTTCCACGGCTTCACCAGCATGGTGCCCGACGCCGCGATCTCGAGGACCGCGACCGCAGCCCTCGCCGACTGGACGACGCGACTGCTCGGCGCTCCTTCCCCGATCGCGCCCTAGTCTTGTCGGATGCTCTCCCGACGCGAAGCGGCCATCCGGCTCGACATCCCCCTCGAGATGGCGACCCATCACGGGATCCCCGCACGCCTGAGCGAAGCCGAGCTCGAGGCGATCGAGCAGGACCCGCCCGCCTGGCTCGTGCAGTCCCGCGCGAACCGCACGGGGAAGAAGAAGGTCTGGGTCAGCCTCGAGTGCGTGGTCTGCGGGTACGCGGAGGACGCCCGGCCGAAGAAGTGGTGGCCGGACTGGGACCACCTGATGTGCGACTACCACGCGCCGTACCAGGCGCCGGACCCGACGGCGGGGCTCACCCGGCGCGAGGTCGAGGGCATCGGCAGTCGGTTCGTCGCCCTCGTCGACGAGAAGCCGTAGCGGAGACCGGGACCGGGACCAGCGGGGCGGGGGCCGGGACCGGCGGGGCGGACGCGCACCGAGCCTCCTGTCCGGACGGTCGGCCGTGTCGGACGCGCGCCGGTAGGATCGGTGACCATGGTCGAACTGGACTTCACCGAGCAGCTCTCCGCACTCCGAGAGACCTTCGGCAACATCCGCTCGGTGGTCGACGTCGACCGCCTGGAGCGTGACATCGCCGATCTCAGCGAGCAGGCGGGGGCACAGGACCTCTGGGACGACGTCGAGCACGCGCAGCAGGTGACGAGTGCGCTCTCGCACCGGCAGTCGGAGCTCAAGAAGATCACCGACACCGAGCGGCGCATCGACGACCTCGAGGTGCTCGTCGAGATGGCGAACGAGGCCGACGACCAGGAGTCCGCCGACGAGGCCGCCGCCGAGCTCAAGGCGATCACCAAGACCATGGGCGACCTCGAGGTGCAGACGCTCCTCGACGGCGAGTACGACGACCGTCCCGCCGTCATCACGATCCGCGCCGGGGCCGGCGGCGTCGACGCGGCGGACTTCGCCGAGATGCTCATGCGCATGTACCTGCGGTACGCCGAGCAGCACGGCTACAAGACCACCGTGATGGACACGTCCTACGCCGAAGAAGCCGGCATCAAGTCCGCCACGTTCGAGGTGGACGCCCCGCACGCCTTCGGCACGCTGTCGGTCGAAGCCGGCACGCACCGCCTGGTCCGGATGTCGCCGTTCGGTGCCGCCGGCAAGCGCCAGACGTCCTTCGCCGCCGTCGAGGTCATCCCGCTCATGCCGGAGACCGCCGTCATCGACATCCCGGAGAACGACATCCGCGTGGACGTCTTCCGCTCGTCGGGTCCTGGTGGGCAGTCGGTCAACACGACCGACTCCGCGGTGCGCCTGACGCACATCCCGACCGGCACCGTCGTCTCGATGCAGAACGAGAAGTCGCAGATCCAGAACCGTGCTGCGGCCATGCGCGTGCTGCAGTCGCGCCTGCTCCTCCTGAAGAAGGAAGAGGAGAACGCGAAGAAGAAGGAGCTCGCCGGCAACATCACGGCGAGCTGGGGCGACCAGATCCGCTCCTACGTCCTGGCGCCGTACCAGATGGTCAAGGACCTCCGCAGCGAGCACGAGGTGAACAACCCCTCAGCGGTGTTCGACGGCGACCTGGACGGGTTCATCAACGCCGGCATCCGCTGGCGGAAGCAATCCGTGGAGTCCTGAGCGCCAGCGTGCCGCGCGCCTGGCTTGTTTTCCAAGCGGGGCGACCTACCCTGATCCGGTCATGATCAAATTCGACCAGGTCACCAAGGTGTACTCGGGCAACCCGAGTCCAGCGCTCGACAACATCACCCTCGAGATCCTCAAGGGCGAGTTCGTCTTCCTCGTCGGCGCGTCCGGCTCCGGGAAGTCCAGCTTCCTGCGCCTCGTGCTCAAGGAGGAGAAGCCGTCCCGCGGGCAGATCCACGTGCTCGGCCAACGCCTCGGCGCCCTGTCCTCGCGGAAGGTGCCGTACTTCCGACGGAACCTCGGCGTGGTCTTCCAGGACTTCCGACTCCTGCCGAACAAGACCGTCTTCGACAACGTCGCGTTCTCGCTGCAGGTCATCGGCAAGAGCAAGGGCTTCATCAGCGAGGCCGTCACCGACGTGCTCAAGCTCGTCGGGCTGAACGGCAAGGCGACCCGTATGCCGCACGAGCTCTCCGGTGGTGAGCAGCAGCGTGTGGCCATCGCCCGCGCCGTCGTGAACAAGCCGTCGGTGCTCCTCGCCGACGAGCCGACCGGCAACCTCGACCCGACGACCTCGGCGGGCATCATGGCGCTCCTCGAACGCATCAACCAGGGAGGCACCACCGTGCTCATGGCGACGCACGACGCCAGCATCGTGAACCAGATGCAGCGCCGGGTGATCGAGCTCTCCGGCGGCACCGTCCTCCGCGACGAGCAGTCCGGCGGGTACCAGACCCAGGCGCTCCCGACCATCCAGCAGGCCGGCGTCTCGAACACCACCGGCATCCAGACCATCCCGGGGCTCATCCGATGAGGCTCGGGCTCGTCATGTCCGAGGTCGGTTCCGGCCTCCGACGGAACGCTTCGATGGTCGTCTCTGTCGTCCTGGTGACCTTCATCTCGCTGACCTTCGTCGGCACCGCGATCCTGCTCCAGATGCAGATCAACCAGATGAAGGGGTACTGGTACGACCGGGCCCAGGTCGCGGTCTACCTCTGCACGGACACCGACACGACCGGCAACTGCACCGGCGCCAAGGCGACCGACGACCAGCGGAAGCAGGTCGAGGAGCAGCTCAAGGGCTCGACGCTCGCGCCGTACATCGAGAAGACGTACTACGAGGACCAGCAGCAGGCGTACGACCGCTTCAAGCAGCAGTTCAAGGACTCGCCCGCCACGGAGTTCGTCAAGCCCGAGTACCTCAACGAGACGTACTGGGTGAACCTGAAGAACCCGTCGCAGGCCGACGTCCTGCAGGAGAGTCTGTCGAAGGTCGCCGGCGTGCAGAGCGTGGTCGACCAGCGCGGCTACCTGCAACCGATCTTCAACCTGTTGAACGCGTCCTCGTACACGGCGATCGGCATCGCGGCGCTCATGCTCATCGCAGCCGTTCTGCTGATCGCGACGACGATCCGGTTGTCGGCGTTCAGTCGACGGCGAGAGCTCGGCATCATGCGACTCGTGGGCGCGTCGAACCGGTTCATCCAGACACCCTTCGTGCTCGAGGGGGTGATCGCGGCGGCCATCGGGGCGGTCCTGGCCGGTGGTGCGATCACCGCGGTGGTCTGGTTCTTCGTCCGCAACTACCTGACGAAGCGGTTCTCCGGCACCGCGTTCATCGGGATGAGCGACGCGGCGGTCGTCGTGCCGGCGGTGATCGTCATCGGGGTGGTCCTGGCGGCGGTCTCGGCGTCGATCGCGATCCGCCGGTACCTCAAGGTCTAGCCGGGCGCTGCGGAGCAGTGCGGACGGGCGGCGCGCCGGGAAGGTGCGCCGCCCGTCCGGTGTTCGCTAGTCTGTAGGGCTGCACACCCGCAGCGACCGTTCGAGAGGAGACGCGCATGGCGAAGGAACGCGGCGAGAAGATCGTGGCGACCAACCGTCGCGCGCGCCACGACTACCTGATCGAGGACACGTACGAAGCGGGCATGGTGCTCTCGGGCACCGAGGTGAAGTCGCTCCGCGAAGGGCGTGCGTCGCTCGTGGACGGGTACGCGTTCGTCGACGGGGGAGAAGCGTGGCTCGACGCCGTGCACATCCCCGAGTACACCGAGGGGACGTGGAACAACCACGCCCCACGGCGCAAGCGGAAGCTGCTCCTCCACAAGCAGGAGATCGTGAAGATCTCGCACAAGACCCAGCAGGGCGGCTACACGCTCGTCCCGCTGCAGATCTACTTCCACGACGGTCGTGCCAAGGTCGAGATCGCGGTCGCGAAGGGCAAGCGCGAGTTCGACAAGCGCCAGGCCCTGCGCGAGAAGACGGACAAGCGCGAGGCCGAACGGGCCATGCGCAGCCGGAACCGCCTCGGAGAGTAGCGGCGCGAGCCGTTCCTCGGTAGACTGAACAGCTGCCTGCGAGAGCGGGCATTCAGAACTCCACAGTGTGACAGCGGCTCGCTGTTCGGCCCCCATGGGGATGATCGGTTTCGACATCGCCTGTGTGCCGACGGGAAGCGGGCCGAGGACCCACGGTTATCTCGTTAACGATCCGTGGAAAACAACAAGTGCCAATTCCAAGCGCACTGACTTCGCTCTCGCTGCGTAAGCAGCCCAGCACATGAAGTCCGTCGGCCAGGTGATCGTCTCCTAACCTGAGTTCCGGCGTCATCCAGGGGACTTGCTGCACGGTTGCGCCTCAGGGCCGTGCGGGACTTGCACTGAGACTGGGCCCGTCGTCCTAGAAGCCGGTAGCAAAGGACGGGGCCGAGCAGAACGAATCATCCGGATACGCCCGTAGAAGACGTCGAATTGCAGCGATGGACGGGGGTTCGATTCCCCCCATCTCCACCAACGCCGAAGCGACGCAGCCGCTGTCACACCGTGGTCACTCTTCCGGTTCACCCGGCAGGACTACGCTCCGCACCAGGCGCAGGAACACGCCAGCGCCGGAGAGTGGAAGGTCTTGTCGTGCAGGAGATCGCGATCCGTGTCCGGCTGCGAGAGCAGGAACGAGTCGGCCTGGCCGAGTGCGAGCGCATCGTGGGGTCCGTCGCGACCGTCGCAGCACTCACGGCGTGGCTGCCCACCCCCGACGCCCGTCTGGTGATCCGGGGCCGCGGTGCCGAGCCGGTCCGCCTCGAGACCGTGTCGTACGGGTCGACGTTCGAGATGCTCGTGGTCCTCGACCAGCGCAGCGCCGCCGTCGAGCGGGCCGCCGCGACCGTGGCCGCTCTCATCGAATCGGTGCGGTACGAGCACGTCGAGGACGACGTCTCCGGTGTCGCCGGCGAGCTCGACCGCCTCGACCGGTCCGCGCCCCGTGGTCGGTCGGTCGCCGAGCGGTCCCTCCGTGCGTTCCTCGAAGGGGCACGCGCCGATGTGCTCGCCCGGAAGAGCACGACGCGCCTCCGAGCGGCGTCCGCGCTCGTCCGGCTCGCCGAGGACGCCGCCGAGATCACCGTGGAACGGGTCGAGGACGCGTTGGCGTCGGAGCTCACCGAGCAGCCCGTCGACGTCCTCGCCGACACCGGTGCCGCGGTCGTCGTCGAGCCCGTGGACGGGATCGAAGCGCCGGAGGAGCCGTCGACACCGAAGCGGGACGAGCTCGGTAGCGCCGACGAGAAGCAGGCGAAGAAGAAGTCCAAGGACAAGGACAAGGACAAGGGCAAGGGCAAGGGCAAGGGCAAGGGCGACAAGAAGCAGTCGAAGAAGAAGTCCAAGGACAAGGACGACAAGAAGACGAAGAAGAAGGCGAAGAAGAAGTAGCCTGAGTGCTTATACAGGGCATTTGTTTCCACCTCGTTAACAAATCGTCCGAGATCGCCACCAAGTGCCAGAGTCGATGACCACGCCCCCTGGAGAGGGGACGTGGTCATCTCGACAGGAGCAACAGTGGCAACATCGACAGCACAGGCGCTGCCCGACTCAGGGCTCAAGCGCAACGTCGGCTTCATCGGCCTCATCTGGGCCTCGACCGGTTCGATCATCGGATCCGGGTGGCTCTTCGGCTCGCAGGAAGCGCTGAAGACCGCCGGTCCCGCCGCGATCATCTCGTGGCTCATCGGCGGCGTCGCAATCCTCGTCCTCGCACTCGTGCACGCCGAACTCGGCGGCATGTTCCCGATCGCGGGTGGAACAGCGCGGTTCCCCCACATCGCGTTCGGTGGCGTCGCCGGCGCATCGTTCGGCTGGTTCTCGTGGCTGCAGTCCGTGACCGTCGCCCCGATCGAGGTCGAGGCGATGATCAAGTACGCCCAGCACTGGCAGTTCGCCCACCCGTGGTTGCACACCACCACCATCGACGGCGAGACCCAGCAGCTGCTCACCGGTGCGGGCATCGCGGTCGCCATCGTCCTGATGGCCGTCGTCACCGTGATCAACATGCTGAGCGTCCGGATCCTCGCGAACACGAACTCCGCTGCGACCTGGTGGAAGGTCGCGATCCCCCTGCTCGTCATCATCGTGCTGGCGTTCAGCGGCTTCCACGGCTCGAACTTCACCGCGGCCAACGGGTTCATGCCCGAGGGTGCGAAGGGCATCCTCGCGGCGGTGTCGACATCGGGCATCATCTTCGCGTTCCTCGGCTTCGAGCAGGCGGACCAGCTCGCGGGCGAGGCGAAGAACCCGAAGCGCGACATCCCGCGCGCCGTCATCGGGTCGGTGCTCATCGGGCTCGTGATCTACCTGCTCCTGCAGATCGTGTTCCTCGGCGTACTGCGCTCCGACGCGATCCAAGGCTCGTGGGCGACCGCGGACTTCACGAAGTACACCGGTCCGTTCGCGGACATCGCGATGGCGGCCGGCATCACCTGGTTGGCCGTGGTCATCTTCATCGACGCGATCATCTCGCCGGCCGGGACGGGGCTCATCTACGTCACGGCCACGTCCCGCATCTCCTACGGGCTCAGCCGCAACGGCTACTTCCCGAAGGCGTTCGAGTGGACGACGAAGCAGGGCGTGCCGTGGGTCGGCCTCATCGTGGCGTTCGTCGTCGGGTGTGCGTGCTTCGCGCCGTTCCCGTCGTGGCAGGGCCTCGTCAGTCTCATCACGAGTGCGTCCGTCCTGATGTACGCGGGGGCGCCGCTCGCGCTCGGCGCGTTCCGCAAGCGCATCCCGGAGATCGAGCGGCCGTACCGGATGCCGGCGGCGACGGTCCTGTCGCCGATCGCGTTCATCGTCGCGAACCTCATCATCCTCTGGACCGGGTGGGACACCGACTGGAAGCTCGGCGTCGCGATCCTCATCGGCGCCGTGGTGATCATCCTGAACAACGTGTTCCGCGGGGCGTCGAGCGTCCGGCCGCGCTGGGACTGGAAGGCGGCGCAGTGGCTGCTGCCGTACCTGATCGGGATGGGGCTCATCGTGTTCCTCAGCGACTTCGGTCCGCTGACACACCCGGTGTTCCCGCTGTGGATCGACATCGTCGTGGTCGCGGTGTTCTCGCTGGTGATCTACTACTGGGCGATCAACTCGGCGTCGCCGCGTGAGGAGATCCTCCGGACCGCCGAGGACGTCCGCGACACCGAGGAGTCGTCCGTGGTCGAACCCGTCCACCACTGACGACGGTTCCGGCGGTCATCAGGCGACCACCAGACAGACGGGAGGCTCGTGGCGACGCCGCCACGAGCCTCCCGTCCGTTGCGTGACGCGACTAGAAGTCGAACAGGTTCGCGCGGATCCCGCCGGCTCCGTACTCACGCCGGAGCAGCCCACGCTGCCGCAGCACCGGCACCAGGTCACCGAACATCCGGTACACCTGCGCCGGGTGCAGGTCGCCGGAGAAGATGATGCCGTCGTTGTCCGCGTCGGCCCCGAGCTCCTCGATGAAGTCCGCGAACTCGTCCGCCGTGCCGACGAAGCCCGCGCGGTCCGAGACTCGACCCTTCCTGGCCTTCCTGGTCAGGAGTTCGCGGAGCGCTGCGTCCGGGGTGTCACCGACCAGGCCGCGGATCGTCCCCGCGGAGACGTGGTCCCCGAAGGTGCCGTCCGGGATCGGCGCGTCGAGGTCGAGCGCGAGCAGGTCCGTCTCGGAGTCGCTCGACCACGCGATCGCCGCCGTTCGGAGGTCGTCGTCCGAGGGGTGCCGCGACGCGTCGACGATCCGGTCGGCCTCTGCTGCCGAGACCGTGATCTCCGGCTTGAGGACGAACAGGATGCGCAGGTCGGCGGCGGTGCGGCCGGCCTCGAGCGCGGCGGCGATCACCCGGGCGCGGTAGTCCGAGACGGCCGATGCGGACAACGGCGCGAGCGCGAGCTGCACGTCGGAGTGCGTCCCGGCGAACCCGAGGCCGCGACCGGAGCCACCGGGGGAGACCACGATCGGGTCGGAGTCGAGCGGCAACGCGTTGAGCGGGCCGTCGGCGGTGAAGTACGCGCCCTCGTGGTGGAACGCGTCGAGTTCGGCCCCGTCGGCGAAGTGCCAGTCCGGGCGCGATCCGACGTACCCGTCCGACCCCCACGAGCGCCAGAACCGGCGGAGCAGGGTGATCCACTCCTCGGCCCGGTCGTAGGCCTGGTCGTGGGGGAGCGGTGGGAGTCCCGCGTGCCGGGCGCTGCCGACGTCCGTGACGACGTTGATCCCGAGGCGCTCGGACGACAGGTGTGCGAGCGTGGCGAACTGCCGAGCGGCGAGGTACGGCGGGGTGATCCCGGCGTTCACCGTCGGTGCGATGCCGATGTGCGTGGTCGCGGCGAAGAGGTACGGCGCGAGCAGCAGCGGGTCGTGCTTCGGGCCGCCGTACGCCTGGCGGATCCGGAGGTCGAGTGTCGACGGGTTCCCGAGCGAGATCGCGTCCTCCGCGATCACCAGGTCCATCCCCGCCTGCTCGAGGGCACGGACGGACTGCTGGTACAGGTCGGGCTTCGTCCAGTCGTGGCCCCAGTCCCAGTCGGACCGGCCCCATGCCTGCGGGCCGAACCCGCGCGAGAAGAAGTACCCGAAGTGTTGCAGGTCCGCCATCTAGAGCTCCTCGGCGATCACGTGCCGCCCTGGGACCGAGTGTTCCAGGGAGGCGAGTTCCGTGTCGGAGCCGCGCCGAGCCTCCGAACCGCCCCGCAGGGCGGCGAAGCCGCGCTCCAGGTCGCGGATCAGGTCCGCGACGTCCTCGATGCCGATCGACAGCCGGATCAGTCCGTCGTCGATGCCCTGCTCCGCACGTTCCTCTGGTGTCCGCCCGGCGTGCGTCGTCGTGGCCGGGTGCAGGACGAGCGAGCGGACGTCGCCCAGGTGGGTCATCCGGCTGAACAGCTGCACCGCGTCGATGAAGGTGCGAGCGGCCGCCTCGCCGCCGGCGAGCGTGAACGCGAACACCGAGCCGGCTCCGCGGGGCAGGTACCGCTCCGCCAGGTCGTGGAACGGACTGGAGGCAAGGCCCGCGTGGTCGACACTCGTCACCTCCGCCTGCTGGTCCAGCCATTCCGCGACGGCCAGCGCGTTCGCGCTGTGCCGCTCCACCCGCAGGCTCAGGGTCTCGATGCCCTGGCGGAGCAGGAACGCGTTGAACGGCGACGGCGTCGGGCCGATGCGGGAGCTGATCACGTCGCGTGCGAAGACGACGTACGCGCGGTTGCCGTACTTCTCCACGTAGCTCTGGCCACCGAGCGCGCGCTCGGGGGTCGTCAGGTGCGTCCAGCGTTCCGGCGAGGCGGACCAGTCGAACGTGCCGCCGTCGACGACCACGCCGCCGAGGCCGGAGCCGTGGCCGCTGAGGAACTTCGACGCCGAGTGGATGACGATGTCGGCACCGAAGTCGATCGGTCGGACCAGGTACGGCGTCGCAAGGGTGTTGTCGACGATGAGCGGGACGCCCGCCCGGTGCGCGGTGTCCGCGACGCCCGTGATGTCGAGGACGTCGTTCTTCGGGTTGGGGATCGTCTCCGCGAAGAACGCCTTGGTGTTCGGGCGGACCGCCGCCGCCCACGCGTCCAGGTCGCGTGCATCGGCGACGAAGTCGACCTCGATGCCGAGCCGGCCGAGGTTCTGCAGCAGCAGGCCGCGTGTGCCCTCGTAGATGCTCCGGGCGCTGACGACGTGGTCGCCGGCCTGCAGGAGCCCGAGGAACGCGACCGTCGCGGCCGCCTGGCCGCTCGACACCAGGATCGACTCCGCGCCGCGCTCGAGCAGGGCGATCCGCCGCTCGACGTCGGCGTTCGTCGGGTTGCCGAGTCGGGTGTACGTGTACCCGTCGTCGGTGCCGGCGAAGCGGTCACGGGCCTGCTCGAAGTCGTCGAAGAGGAAGCCGGACGACATGTGGATCGCGGGAACCCTCGCACCGTGTGCGGCGTCGGGGACGAACCCGCCGTGCACTTGCTCGGTCGCGAATCCGTGGTCGTCGTTCGACATGTGGCACCTCCGTGTGAGTTGTCACGTACTCTCGCAGGCTTCGCTTCGCGGATACTCCATTGCGGCGCTCCGTTACATCCGCGGGACCCTACGCTGGGAGCGTGCACCCGGATCGCGCCCTCCTCGACCGGATCGAGTCCGAGTCCGTGCTCGCTGGTCGTCCGATCGTCATCGGTGTCTCCGGCTATTGCGGATCGGGCAAGTCGACGCTCGCTCGTGCGTTGGTCGACGCCGTTCCGGACAGCGTCCGGATGCGCGGCGACGACTTCCTCGATCCCGCTCGCTCGCACCGCCGGTCGTCGGACTGGGACGGCGTCGAGCGAGTCCGCCTGCGGGACTCCGTGCTCCGACCGTTCCGCACGGGCAGCGGGGCTTCCTTCCGTCGGTACGACTGGGCCGTGCGGGCGCTCGGCGAGCCGGAACCCGTTCCGACCGCCCGTGTCATGGTCGTGGACCTCATCGGGCTGTTCCATCCGGACACTGCCGACGAGCTCGACCTGCGGGTGTGGTGCGACGTCCCGCTCCAGACGGCGGTCGCACGCGGGATGGCTCGGGACCGAGCGCTCGGGCGGACGCACGACGTGCTGTGGCGCGAGGTCTGGGTGCCGAACGAGCGTGCGTTCGAGGAACGGTTCGCGCCGCGCTCCCACGCCGACGTCGTCGTGCCCACCGACTGACGCGCGGCAACGGCGCAGGGGAACGGGAGCGCTGTGGCAGCATGAGGGTGTGGCGAACGACGACGTGGACCTGGTCATCCGAGACGTGCGGCCGTGGGGAGGTGCGTCCTCGGACATCGTGGTCAGGGGGTCGCGCATCGACTCCGTGGTCCCGGGTGGGACGGTGCAGGCAGAGGGCGCGCGGGTCATCGAGGGCCGTGGCGTGCTCGCGCTGCCCGGCCTGGTGAACACCCACGCGCACGCGGACAAGAGCTGGTGGGGCCACCCGTGGGAGTCGTTCGGCGGGGAGCCGACGACCGAGGGGCGGATCGCGCACGAGCGCGCACGCCGTGACGACCTCGGTATCCCGAGCGTCGGCATCGCGAAACGGGTGCTGCAGGAGTACCTCCGCACCGGGACGACGCGGGTCCGGACGCACGTGGACGTCGACCTCGGCCTGGGACTGCGCGGCATCGACGCCGTGCGGGAGGCAGCGGCCGAACTCGACGGGGCGATCGAACTGTCGATCGTCGCGTTCCCGCAGGACGGCGTGCTGCGTCGACCTGGCGTGCTCGACCTGCTGCGCCAGGCTGCGGCGAACGGCGTGGAGCACATCGGGGGCCTCGACCCGTCCCTCATCGACCGCGACCCGGTCGGGCAGCTCGACGGACTGTTCGACATCGCCGCCGAGCACGGGTGCGGGATCGACATCCACCTGCACGAGCCGGCGGACCTCGGTGCGTTCTCGTTCGACCTGGTGCTCGACCGGGTGGAGCGGCTCGGCATCGCCCCGGGGAAGGTCAACATTGCGCACGGCTTCGCGATCGTGGACCTCGACCCGGTCCGGCGGCGCGATCTGCTCGCTCGGATGGCAGGGCTCGGGGTGACGATGACGACCGTCGCGCCCGTTCGGATACGGCAGCTGCCCCTGCACGAGTTCGACGACGCCGGGGTGCGGTTCGGCCTCGGGACGGACGGCATCCGTGACCTGTGGAGCCCCTACGGCGACGGCGACCTGCTCGGGATCGCCTGGCAGTACGCCCGCGGCGGTGGGTACTCGCGTGACGAGGACATCACGCGGGTGGTGGAGCTCGCCACGCGGGACGGCGCCCCGTTCGTCACCGACGAGGAGCACGACCTGGTGGCGGGTGCCCGCGCGGACGTCGTGCTCGTCGACGCGGAGAACCCGATGGACGCGATCGTCCGACGGGTGCCGCGGTCGCTCGTCGTCGCCGGTGGCAGGGTGTTCGACCCCGCCGACCTGGCGCGACACCCCTGGGAGTGAGGGCAGGTCTGCTCCGCGTCAGTGGACCTCGTCTCTGACCGTCGACAGGACGGCGTCGAGGCGGCGGGCGAAGCCGTCGGGGAGTGATCCGGGAAGGGCGTCGACCGGGAACCATCGGACGTCGTCGCTCTCGTCGCTGACCGTCGTGTCGATGTCGCGGGGGACAGTCGCGACGAAGCCGACGTCCCAGTGCGCGGCGCACGAGAACCCGCCGTGCAGGTCGTGCCGGTCGAGGTCGATGATGCGCGTGGCGGCGAGATCGAGCGCGCCGATGCCGGACTCCTCTCGGGCTTCGCGGCGAGCGGCGTCGGCGAGCGACGTGTCACCTGGTTCGAGGTGCCCGCCGAACTGCACCCAGAAGGCACCCTTGCGGTGGAGGCAGAGCAGCACGTGCGTCAGGTCGGGCGAGAACACGAAGCAGGACGCTGTGAGGTGCTCGGGGCCTCCCGCTCGCCACAGCGCTGCGTCCCCGTGCTCCCTGACGAACGCGAGGTACCGGTCACGGAGTGTGCTCGCGGGCGCTTCGGCGAGAGCGCGGGCGACGTCGGCTGCGTGCATGGAGTCCATCGTGGCAGGCGTGCGCGGGTGGTTGCGCTCGCAACGGACGACAACGCCGTTGTCGTACGACAGCGGTTCCGTCGTCGCCCCGCGTGCGCAACGGTTGCAGCCGCGTGCGAGCGACAGAGTCGATGTCGTACGACAGCGAGCGTGTCGTTCCGAGACGGCAGCGCGGGGCGGGCGGCGCGGCGCGGGGCAGCGCTAGACGAGCGCCCGGACACCGGCGACGATCGTGTGCCAGACGGTGAGCAGCGGATCGCGCGCGAGCCACACCGCCGCACCGTTGACGAACACGAACAGCACGAACCACACTCCGGCCGGCAGGCGCATCTCGGCCGCCGCGATGTGGAAGTCGGTCTGGACACGGGCGCCGGTGAGGAGCCAGCGGGCGACCTGCACGACCGAGCGCAGGCCGTCGACCACGAACAGTGCACCGACGGCCGCGACGACCAGCACGGTGAGCTCGGACGGGCGGAGGGCGACCCACAGCGCCAGGACGTCGAAGCCGATCACCACGAGCAGCCCGAACCAGTTCCGGACGAACACGAGCGCGACGAGCCCGATCACCCCGAGCACGACGACCGGGAGCCACCGCGACCCGTGCAGCACCCCGGTCAGCAACAGCGCACCGGCCCAGAGCGGCGCGCTGTACCCGGCGTAGAGGTTGAGGATCCGCACCAGCCAGCGCACCGCGCCGGGGACACCGCCGAGCTGCACCCAGGCCTCGCCGGACCCGTCCGGGCGGAGGTCGATCCGACGGATGCGTCCGCCGAACGGGACGACCACGACGCAGTGCCCGACCTCGTGCGCGATCGTCGCGGCGATCCGCGCCACCCGTCCGACCACGGGGACGAACGGGAGCACGGCGCCGACGAGGATCGCGACGAAGACGAGGGACGCGGAGGAAGCGGTGGACATCAGCCGCCACTGTGGCAGAGCAGCCTAGGAGGGCACCGAGGGCAGCAGCACGATCACCACGACCGTGGCGAGCACGGCGATCGCGGTGAGGACGAGGAGGAACACCGTGAGGCGGTTCATGGGCTTCGGCACGCCTACTCGACCGTCACCGACTTCGCGAGGTTCCGCGGCTTGTCGACGTCGCAGCCGAGCTGCAGCGCGAGTTCGCGGGCGAGCATCTGGAGCGGCACGACGGCCTCCAGGGGGCCCCACGGTCCGGTCGGGCCGAGCGCGGGGATGTCCGATCCCGGGCCGCCGATCGTGATGACGAAGCCGCCACGCGCGCGGACCTCGGCGATCGCGGCCTGCAGCCGGTGCTCCCCGTGGTCGATGACGACGACGGGTGTGCCGTCGTCGACGAGGGCGAGCGGCCCGTGCTTCAGCTCACCGGCCGGGTATGCCTCCGCCCACCGGTAGCTGAGCTCCTTGAGCTTCAGGGCGCCCTCCGCCGCGTAGGGCAGGCCGACGCCGCGGCCGAGGAACAGGAACCCGGTGGCGTCCTTCACGCTCGAGACCAGCAGCGGGATCCGGTCGGCGGCGACCCGTCCGGCTCGCTCGATGCGTGCCGGGAGCTCGCGGAGACCCGCGACGTGGGCTGTCGCCTGTGTCGGGTCGATGCGCCCGGACGCGACCAGCGCGGAGATCATCGCCGCGACCCCGACCACCACCTGGGCGGTGAACGTCTTCGTCGCCGCGACGCCGATCTCGGCGCCGGCGTGGCAGTCCAGGACGGCGTCGGCTCGGCGGGCGAGCGACGAGTGCACGTTGTTCGTGAGCGCGAGGACGGGGTACCGGTCCGCGAAGCGGTCGAGCGCCCGGAGGACGTCAGCGGTCTCACCGGACTGACTGATCGCGACGACGAGCGTCCCCGGACCGAGCACGGCCTGGTCCGCCTCGCTCGCGACGACGATGTCGGTGGGCACCCCGCCGATGCCGCGGAGCGCGGTCGCGATGACCTGTCCGGCGTTCAGGGAGGTGCCGCAGGCGACGATCGCGAGGCGGTGGAACCCGGGGAGCCCGAGGCCGACCCACATGCTCCCGTCGGCCGCGCGTCCGGCGATCCGGTCGACGATCGAGGCCACGACCGCCGGCTGCTCCTCGATCTCCTTCGCCATGTGGTCCGGGTGGTCGCCGAGGTCGAGCGCCGCGGCTGCGAACGGCGACGGCGTCGGGAACGGCACCGGCACCGAGATCCCGGCGGAGGACCAGTTCCAGGACTCGCCGAGCTCGACGACGTCGCCGTCGCGGAGCGCCACGAAGGTCTCGCACCACTCGGCGATCGCACCGATGTCGCTCGCGACGAAGTCGCCACGGGACGCTCGGGCCACCACGAGCGGGGATCGTTCCGCCGCGACGACCATGCGGTTCGTGCGGGAGTCGAGCACGACGATCGCCCACGAGCCCTCGAGCTGTGCCGTCGCGATCTGGACGGCGAGCATCAGGTCGGCGTCCACGGCGAGCGCACGCTCGACGAGGTGCGTGATGACCTCCGAGTCGACGTCCGATGCGAAGACGTGTCCCTGCGCCTCGAGCATCGCGCGGAGGCGCTCGGCGTTCTCGACGATGCCGTTGTGCACGACGCTGATCCGGCCGGAGCAGTCCGTGTGCGGGTGGGCGTTCCGTTCGGAGACGCCACCGTGCGTCGCCCAGCGGGTGTGCCCGATGCCGGTGCCGGTGAGGGCATCACCCGATCGGGCAGCGACGAGCGTTCGGAGGTCGCCCACCCGGGACACCGACCGGATGGTCTCGGTGCCACCGGTGGCGGTGCGGACGGCGATGCCCGCGGAGTCGTACCCGCGGTACTCGAGCCGTTCCAGGCCGTCGAGGAGGTAGGGGGTCGCGTCGTCGGTGACGCGGGCCGCGATGATGCCGCACATCGGATGTCCCTTCGGGTGGGAGGACGGTGGGGGAGCGGTGCAGGAGCGGGGCGGCACCGACCGCCGCGTTCGGGTCTGCCACGCGATCGGGGCCGCCGGCCCGGACCGCCGCCCGTCCTCGGATCAGGCGAGGACGGACGACGGCGTACCGGGGCCGACGGTTCGGGTACCGATCGGGGTACCGTGGGCTGGCCTCCCGGGGGAGGCGCGGCGGTCGGTGCACGGACAGCATCACCGGCGGCGGGGCCGGTGGACAACGCTCCGCGACGCTTGTTGCGGTTCTTCGCGCGGACCGTGCGAATCCGCGCGGTCGCGTGCGGTGTCACGCAATGCCGATTGAACCGACCTCGCAGGCTCGGTCGGCGCTGGCGCCGCGCGCCGCTGGCGCGTCGCAACATGCGGAGCGCGCGCTGGAGGCCCGGTGCCAGCTGGCACCGGGCCTCCAGTGTGTGGATGCGATGGTTCAGATCACGTGAGCAGCGCGACCAGGTGGGACCGGGACCGCGCCCCGACCTTCCGGTAGATCTGCGTCAGCCGCAGCTCCACCGTCCGCTGCGACATGTACAGCGACGAGGCGATCTCGCGGTTGCGGTACCCCTCCGTCACCTTCTGCACCACGGCACGCTCCTCGGCCGTCAGCGACGTGAGCACCGCTGCGGCGTCCGGGGCGCTCCGCGGCGTGCCGGGTGTCACCGGCGTCGACGCGGAGAGGAGTGCGCCGGAACGCACCCCGCCGGAGAACGGACCTGATCCGATCGCGTTGCCGCCGAGCGACGGCATGGCGACCGTCGACGCCGGCGTGGCGAGCGGCCGGCGGAGTCCCGCCGCCTCGTACGCCGCGGCGGCTGCCGCACCGAGTCGTGCGCGGTCACCAGGTGCGCCGATCGCGGCGAGCGCCGCCAACGTCCTGGCCCGCTCGAACTGCGAGTCGGCCGGCTGGAAGATCTCCAGCGCCCGACGCCGCGAGGTGTCGCGGGTGGTGTCGTCCGCGATGAGCGCGAGGCTCCTCGCGAGGACCAGCGCACCCCACCTGGACGGTCGGGCGTGGTGGTCGGCGGCGAGACGCGCCGTGATGGTGCGCGCGTCGTCGGTTCGTCCGAGCCGCACGTACACCTCGACCAGGTCGCCCAGGTGCCGGAGCACCGCGGGGTTCCTGAGGCTGCGACCGATCGCGTCGGCCGCCTCGAGGGAGGACGCGGCCTCCTCGAGTCGCCCGTCGAGCAGCAGCACGCGGCCGCGGAGCGCGTACAGCTTCGCCGTCGCTCCCCAGAGCCGGTTGGTGGAGCGCTGCCGCAGGCAGTGGTCGACGACGTCGAGCGCGTCGGCGGAGCGGCCCTCCGCGAAGTGCCGCCAGGCGACGGCGATCGCCCTGGACGGTTCGCGGAGGCGCTCGATGACGGCCGAGCCGGCTTCCCACACGTCGATCGCGCGGAGCGCCTGCCGGAAGTTGCCGGAGCGCACCTCGTTCTCGGCGGACAGGTACCGCGCCGCCTCGAGCCACACCGGTGCGGTGGCGGTCGTCCTGGCGAGGACCAGGGCGAACACCCGCCGGGCGCTGCGGTAGCGCTCGGCGAGGCTCAGGGCGTGTGCGAGGAGGAGCAACGCCGGGTCGGACATGACGAGCAGCCGCTGCGCGGCCAGTCCCTCGTGCAGTTCGGTGTCCGGCGGCAGGGTGCCGTCGACCGCCGCCACGAGCTCGCGCGCCGTGCCGAGGATCTCCGCGGTGTGCGCGGAGGCACGGTCCTCGAAGGGCTCGGCTCGGTGCAGGAGATCGCGTGCCTGGTCGAGCTCCCACGCCTCGGCGCGGAAGCAGGCGACCATGGCGAGCAGCCCGGAGAGTGCGTCCGCGTCGCTGTCGTCGGCCGTGTCGACGGGCACCGAGAGCTCGTCGGCGTGCACGGCGTCACCGCTGAGGTACTGCACCGAGTACTGCAGACGGAGACGCCTGACCTCGTCGCGGAGTTCCCGGAACGGCCGGATCGCCGCCAGGTACCTCGCCGCGAAGCCGAGGAGGCGGTGCGCGAGGAGTGCTTCGGCCACGCCCAGCAGAGCGGCGTGTTCGGCCTCGGACGCGGTGCCGATGTGCAGGGCGCGCTCGGTGAGGGCGACCGCCGCGTGGGCGTCGCCGTCCACCGCGTACGACCGAGCGGCGGCGAGCAGTGCGATGGCGTCGGGGACGTCGTCGACGAAGCTCGCGTGCCAGGCGGCCGAACGGTCGTCGTGCGCCGCTGCGCTCGTCGCCAGTGCGGTGTGCGCCTCGCGGCGGTCCCGTGCGGGCATGCTCCAGTACAGCGCGGAGCGGACGAGCGGGTCACGGACGGCGATCGACGGCCCGCGGACGGTGGCGAGACCGGCACCCACGAGGTCGTCGATCGCGTCCCGGTCCCAGGCGGCGACGCGCGCCGTCGGGACGAGGGCCAGTCGTGCGAGGACGTCCAGATCGCGTCCCGCAGCGGCTTCGAGGACGAGCGCCGCAGCAGCGGAGGTCGTCGGCGTCGGCCGCAGCGGCAGCACGAGCGGCTCGGCGCCGACGAGCTGTTCACGTCGGAGCGCACCGATCTGCTCGCGGAGCGCGCCAGGGTTGCCGCCGGTCTCGTCGGCGAGGACGGCGAGGACACCGTCGTTCGCCTCCTCCGGCGCCATGTCGCGGGCGAGCACGAGCGCCTCGTCCGGCTGCAGCGGCTGGAGCCGGAGCATCGGGAGGGCCGCGAGCGGACCGTTCGATGGCACTCGACGGACCGTCGCCACGAGGCGCATGGCGGTGCCGGCGAGTCGCCCGGCCAGGAACGCGATGAGCTCCTGGCTCTCGGCGTCCATCCGGTCGAGGTCGTCGATGAGCACGAGCGTCGGCGGGAGGGTCAGCGCGTGCACGGCGTCGAGGAAGTCGTGCGCTGCGGCGAGGCCCTCGTCGACGTTGCGGACCAGCCGCGCGATGTGCGCCGAGGCCCTCGGGTCGTCGAGTGCGGTGAAGAGGGACGTCACTCCGGACATGGGCCAACGGGCTTCAGAGCCGTTGACACCGAGCCGGACGACGGGGATGGAGACGCGGTTCGAGACCGCGTCGAGGACGCTGGTGCGTCCGGAGCCAGGGTCGCCGACCACGACCATCGCGGACTCCCGAGGGAGTACAGCGAGGGCCGCGATCCGGTCGACCTCAGAACGTCGACCGGTGAGTTCCATGGGGACTCACCGGCCTCCGGGTCCGGAGGCGAGCGTGGAGACGGGACGGAGTGCGCCCGGGCGTGCTGCGCCCAGGGTCACTGCGGAGATCCGGGCGGTGGTGCGGCGGGTGACCGCACGGGTGCTCGGACGCGAGGCGGCAATCAGATGCGCGCCGGACTGATCGTGGTTGGAATGCGGTCGAGTGAGGGTGCACTCGATCCTGCTCGGGAACGATGATGTCATCGTCTGTATCACCCCTCGGGTTAGGGTCTTCGACGAACACGACCGGTCCGGATCTGCTTCGGGACTAGGGATCCCGAGACGCCACCTGACCTGTCGTCTTCGGCAAAGATAACCCAGCGGTCACGGCCGTAGTCCGGTCAGCGCAACGAAATGTGAATCATGGTCACCCCAAAATGGGGGGTCCTGCCCCGACTCCGGGGGTCGCGCTCCGTACCCTGTGGTATGTGATCGGGGTACGGCCTGCATCGGTTCCGCCCGGTGCGTCGTGGAGTTCCGGGACTGGCTCGTCACCGAGCTCATCGTCCCGGGGTACGGGTGCCCGTCACGTGTCAGGACGACACTCGAACGGGGGTGATCGGATCGCCTACCGGCGGATGACCTCGACGACGGCGTCGTGGACCAGGCCGTTCGTCGCGAGGGCGCTGCCGTGCCAGGGGCCCGGATCGCCGTCGAGCGAGGTGATGCGGCCGCCGGCCTCTTTGACGATGGGGACCAGCGCGGCGATGTCCCACGGCTTGAGGTCCGGCTCGCCGGCGACGTCGAGGACGCCCTCGGCCACCATCATGTACGACCACATGTCCCCGTACGCACGGGTGCGCCAGACCTTGCGCGACAGGTCGATCAGCGCCTGCAGACGGTCGTCGTCGTCCCACTGCTGGATGCTGTTGTAGCTGAGGCTCGCGTCGCCGAGTTCAGCGACTCCTGACACGTGCAGCTCGCCCTCCAGCGAGTGCGCACCGAGGCCCTGCGCGGCCCACCACCGCTTGCCGAGCGCCGGGGCGCTGACCACGCCGAGGACCGGGCGGCCGTCCACCGCGAGCGAGATGAGCGTCGCCCAGACCGGGACGCCGCGGAGGTAGTTCGCGGTGCCGTCGATCGGGTCGACCACCCACTGACGGTGTCCTTCGCTCATTGCTTCGGCGCCGGAGTCCGCTGTCGTCTCCTCGCCGAGGAACGAGTCGTCCGGTCGTTCGGCCGCGATCCGCTCCCGCAGGGCCCGCTCGACGGCCTGGTCGGCATCGGTGACGTGCGTGCTGTCGGCCTTCTTCGACACGTGGAGATCGGCCGCTCGGAACCGCTCGAGGCTGATCGTGTCAGCGGTGTCGGCGAGGGAACGGGCGAAGTCCAGGTCGGCGCTGAGGTCCACGGGATCGAGCGTAGCGGGGGTCAGGCCGCGACGACCTCTTCCTCCTCGAGGCGGGACACCTCGCGCTCGCGGGCGATGCGGGTGCGGCGGGCGACGAGGCCGTGCACGACGACGCAGAGGAGCACGGCACCGACCAGCCACAGTGTCAGCACGAGGGAACTCCGACCGAGCGAGGCGCCGGGGAAGTACTGCAGGTCCTGTGCGGCCTGGAGCCATGCGGCGCCGGACCAGAAGGAGTTGAGCGCCGCGAAGAACCCGGGCTGGAACGCCGGCTGGAAGATCCCGCCGGATGACGTGAAGTTCAGCATCACGAAGAGCATCGTCAGCACCGGGGTGGTCCAGCGTCCGAGGATCGGGTGCAGGCCGATCCCGAGCCCGATGATGATCGCGTCGTACATCCACGCGAACAGGAAGATCTGCCACTGGTGCGTGGTGATGACGCCGTAGATCGGCCCGGCGATCACGATCCCGATGCCCGCGACGACCCCGGCGGTGGCGAGCCCGATGACGGCGGTCCACACCGTGCGGAGCTTCGTGGCGAACGCTGCGACCGCGATCGCCGATGCGTAGCCGCCGACGCTCAGTGCGACGAGCAGGAAGAAGAGGCCCTGACCGGTGCTGTCCTGGTCGCCCGAGGGGACGACGTCGACGACGTGGAACGGCAGGTGCTGCTCGTACGCGATCGGCATGAAGATCTTCTGTGCCGCGGTGGCCGTGGTCTCGCTGGCCGCCGTGGAGACGTAGAGCGATGCGTCGGTCGCCGTCGGGGCGAAGACCGCGGCGAGCTCGCGAGCCCGGACCTGCTGCTTCGCCGAGGCGTCGGTGGCGACGACGTGTGCCACGAGGGCGCCGTCCGATTGGTCCGTCACGGACTGCGCGAACACCTGCGCGGTCGCTCCCTGGCCGACGATGCCGACGGGGAGGTCGTTCGGTGCGGGGGCGTGGAAGGCGCCGAGGTACGCCAGGCCCATGCCGGCCGCGAGGAACAGCGGCACGAGGATGTGCGTCGCGAAGGTCAGGAGCGTCTTGCCGAGGCCGGCTGGACGGAGGACGTTGGGTGCACGATGCGGAGGCCGGGGAGCGGCGTGGCCCCGGTGTGCGGACGCGGCGTCGTCGGCGCGGTCGAATGAGGCGGGAGCGTCGACGCGGGTCGGCGCAAAGTTGTACTTTGCAACTTCAGACACGAGTGCCAACTGTACAACTTCGTTGCCCGCTTGTCGAGCGGTCACGACACCCCGGCCATGCCTCGCCGATCGGTCTCGTTCCGTCGGTTGACGGCTTCGGAGACGACGGTTCGCGACCGCTCGGCGGACGTGAGCGGGGTGTCGTGACCAGTCGGGCGGGGCGGGGCGGGCAGCGGGCGGGGCGGGCAGCGGATGGGGCGGGACCCGGCGACGTCGTTGCGGCGCGCCGCGCTAGTCCGTACCGGGGTCGGCGGCGCCCATGCCGGTCAGCAGCGCGCGGAAGGAGTCCAGCCGCTCGATGCCCGTCGGGCCGAGCTCCCCGGCGTTCACTCGGTCGACGATCTCCCAGTCGTGCGCCTGGTCGAGCGGGATGCCGGTGTCCTCCAGCCCGGACTCGGACGGGGCGACGGGGATCGCGTGCGAGGCGAACGCCCGGAACACGTTCGCGGGGTCGACGTGCCCGAGCCCGAACGACCGGACGCCAGGCGTGTCGATGATCCACCCGCCGTCCTCGACCCGGAGCGCGATCGACGACGACGACGTGTGGCGCCCCCGACCGGTCACGGCGTTCACGACACCGGTCGCCCGCGTGGACCCGGTCAGGGCGTTCACGAGCGTGGACTTCCCGACGCCGGAGTGCCCGACGGTCACGGTCACCTCGCCGTCGAGGAGTTCGTGCAGGGCCTCGAGCGGGAAGTCGTCCTGGCGGCTCGTGACGATCCGGATGTCCAGGCACGCGAAGTGCGCGAGGAACGGAGCCGGATCGGCGAGGTCGGTCTTCGTGATGCAGAGGATGGGGTCGAGCCCGGCGTCGAACGCGGCGACGAGATACCGGTCGATGAGCCGGGTCCGGGGCTCGGGGTCGGCGGCCGCGACGACGATGAGCATCTGCGTCGCGTTCGCCACGACCACGCGCTCGACCTCGTCGCTGTCGTCGGCACTCCGGCGGAGGAGCGTGGTGCGTTCCGCGACCCGGACGATCCTGGCCAGCGAACCCTCGGCACCGGAGACGTCACCGGTCAGGAACACCGTGTCGCCGGTGACGACGGACTTCTTGCCGAGCTCACGAGCCTTCGTGGCGGTGATGAGTTCGCCGTCGACCAGCACGCCGAACCGACCGCGGTCGACGTTCGTCACCCAGCCCTTCGGTGCGTCGTCGTACGTCGGGCGGGTCTTCGTGCGGGGCCGGTTGCCCTTCGGGTTCGGGCGGACCCGGACACTCGACTCGTCGTACTGGCCGTACGGCTCGTCCTCGTCCGCGTCCCCGTCGACGTCGTCCCACCAGCTCATCGCGTCACACCTCCGGAGACGAGGCCGTCGCCACGAGCGCCGCCCACAGCGATGGGAACTGCGGCAGCGTCTTCGCGGTCGTCCCGATGTCGTCCACCGCGACGCCCTCCGTCACGAGTCCGATCACCGCGCCGGCCGTCGCCATCCGGTGGTCCTCGTACGCGGCCCATGCCGCGCCGTGGAGCCGGGCCGGCTCGATCCGCAGGCCGTCGTCGAGTTCGTGCACCGAGCCTCCCGTCCGGTTCACGTCGGAGGCGAGCGCGGCGAGCCGGTCGGTCTCGTGTCCGCGCAGGTGGCCGATGCCGGTGATGGTCGTCGGGCCGTCGGCGAGCGCCGCGAGCGCGACGAGCGCGGGTGCCAGTTCGCCACCGCGGGTCAGGTCCAGGTCCAGACCCGGGAGGGAGGCTCCGCCCAGCACCCCGAGGCCGCCGTCGAAGACCAGGTCGTCACCGTCTCGGGCCACGGTCGCGCCCCACAGGGGCAGGAGCGTCTCGAGATCGGCGCCGACCTGCGTCGTCTCCGTCGGCCACGTCCGGATCCGGACGGTCCCGCCGGCGACGAGTGCGGCGACCGCGAAGGGCGCCGCGTTCGACAGGTCCGGCTCGATGGTCACGTCGCGCGCGGCGATCGGTCCCGGGTGCACGATCCACTCGCCGATGGCGGGCTCGTCCACCCGGACGCCGCGCGCTCGGAGCACCTCGACGGTCATCTCGATGTGGGGGAGGCTCGGGAGCCGCTCGCCCTCGTGCTTCAGGTGCAGCCCCTGGTCGAACCGGGGTGCGGAGAGGAGCAGCCCCGACACGAACTGGGACGAGGCACTCGCGTCGATCGTGAGTGTGCCGCCCCGGACCGATCCGGTGCCGGTGAAGGTGAAGGGCATCGCGCCGTCGCCGTCGTCGGTGACGTCCACGCCGAGGTCGACGAGCGCGCTGATGATCGCGTGCATCGGGCGCTTGCGTGCGTAGGGGTCGCCGTCGATCGTGACCTGCCCGGTGGCCAGGGCGGCGAGCGGGGGCAGGAAGCGCATCACGGTGCCGGCGAGGCCGCAGTCGATGCGGACGCCGCCGGTGATCGGGGCCGGTGTGATCCGGAGGTCCGGGCCGTACGGGTTCGGCGCGCCGTCGGGTTCGACCTCCTCGATGCCGACGCCGAGCTGCCGGAGACCCGCCACCATCAGGGCGGAGTCGCGCGAGTGCAGGGGGAGGTGGATGGTGGACGGGCCGTCGGCGAGTGCGGCGAGGATCAGCTCGCGGTTCGTCAACGACTTCGAGCCTGGCAGTGCGACGTCGCCGTGGAGCGGGCCCGCCGCCACCGGGGCGATCCAGGGCGGGGTTGCTCCGGGTGCGTCGTGCTCGTGGGAATGCGTCGTCTCTGCCATCGGTTCACAAGACTACTGAAACGATCGGGAGGACCCTTGGCGACAGCACTCGCACCCGCGCGGACACATCTGCCCGCCGCGGCCACCTCGCTCGCTCTAGACTGGCCCGCGATGACGACCGACGAGCCACAGGCAGCACCGCACGACCTGGTCGAGGAGACCGAGGAGCAGCTCGACGCGGTGCAGGCGGAGGACGAAGCCGTCGATGCGACCGCCGTCTCCGAGGCGGAGCTCCGGAAGCTCTTCGAGGACCAGGCGCTGCCCTTCATGGACCAGCTCTACGGTGCCGCGATGCGCATGACGCGCAATCCCGCCGACGCGTCCGACCTGGTGCAGGAGACCTTCGTCAAGGCGTTCGCCGCGTTCCGGCAGTTCAAGCAGGGCACGAACCTCAAGGCCTGGCTGTACCGGATCCTCACGAACACGTTCATCAACACGTACCGCAAGAACCAGCGGAACCCGTACCAGGGCACGATCGACGAGCTCGAGGACTGGCAGCTCGGCGGCGCGGAGAGTGTCACACAGTCGATCTCCGCCCGGTCTGCCGAGGCGGACGCCATCGACCACCTGCCGTCCTCCGCCGTGAAGGACGCGCTGCAGGCCATCCCCGAGGACTTCCGGATGGCCGTCTACTTCGCCGATGTCGAGGGGTTCTCCTACCAGGAGATCGCCGACATCATGAAGACCCCAGTGGGGACGGTCATGAGCCGCCTCCACCGTGGTCGCCGGCTCCTCCGTGGGCTCCTGGCGGACCACGCACGTGAGACCGGCATCGTCCCGGACGCAGCGTCGACGGCGACGATGCGCGGGCGGGGCCGGAAGGTTGCTGCGACCACCGGTCGCGACGGACGGAAGGAAGCGCGATGAGCGGCTGCGACTGCTCGAAGGCCAAGGCGGAGCTCGAGGAGTTCCTGCACGACGAGCTCTGCCGCGAGGACGCGGCGGACATCCGCGAGCACATGGACGGCTGCGAGGACTGCACCACCGAGCACCGCGTCAACGTCGTGCTCATGGAGACGGTCCGTCGAGCCTGCAAGGAGTCCGCTCCCGAGCAGCTCCGGAACGAGATCCTCGCGCGCATCCGGGTGGAGCAGGCGACGCACTGACCTCGTGACGGTCACCGGCCGGCTGCGAAGCGGGCGGTGATCTGCGCAGGACTGAGGGTGCCGTGGTGGACGCGCACCGAGTCGATCGCACCCACGAACGTCGGGTCGGTCGGCGGGTTGGGCCACGTCGATTCGATCCTGCCGTGACCTGCCCGCCAGTACCCGTTGTAGGACACGGCAGTCAGCACGTCCGTCCGGGATGCCGCGAGGACGCCGTCGACGTGGAGTTCGAGCCGGCCCGCGGTGAACTGACCCACCGCGTGGTGCCAGGTGCCGTCGTCGATCCGGCCCGGGCTCTGCACGACCTTCGCCACGGACGTGTCCCACACGCCGAACACCAGGCGCCCGTCCGTGCCGACGTAGAAGTTGCGGTCGTACGCGCCCGTGGTCCCCGTCGGTGTCCCGGCGAACCCGAACAGCCTGCCCTGGGGTCGGTCGGTCCGGAACCACAGCTCGACAGCGAACGTCGGCGGCGCTGTCGTCGAACTCGTCGTGTGGACGACGGCGGACTGGGACGAGCCGTCGGAGAACGTGACGAAGGGGTTCTCGGTGCACGAGCCGTTCGTGCGTGCGGCACCGGCACCCAGGAGTCCGTCGCGGCCGTTGCCGGAGGAGTCCAGCGCCGTCGAGCCGCCGCGTTCCGCGAAGTCCCACGCCAGGGCGGCACCCGCGGCACCGCGGTGGAAGCACGGGAACGAGTCCGTCGTGCCGAGTGCGGCATCACTCGTGGTCGACCCGCTGAACCCGGCGCCGGCCGTGGTCGCGGCGATCGCGACGAGTGCCACGGTCGCGGCGAGGGGGAGCGCGAGTGACGTCCCTCCAGGCGCGTCGGGGCCGGTTCGCTCGACGGTCGTGTGCAGGTCCCAGCGGGGCGTCCCGCAGCGGCGGCAAGGAACTCCGGTCCGGAGGTCACGGTCGACGCGCCCCAGCAGGACGAGCGCGATCACCCCGAGGCCCGTCGCGGCGAGCTGCACCCAGTCGCCGGAGCGGAGCCACACGCTCGGGAGCCCGACGACCGGGAAGCGCAGCACGCCGACGCCGAGGACGGTGTCCGCATCGACCGCGGTCCGGTCCGGCTCCGGGTTGGCGTCCCCGCGGAGTCGCAGGGCGCCGTCGGTCTCGATGCGCTCGAGACGGTGGAGTCGCTGACGGTCCTCGTGGTCGGGGTCCTCGACCAGGAGTACCTGCCCGACGGAGGCCGTCCCCGGTTCGATCGGCATCGCTGCGACGACGTCTCCGGTCCGGACGGCCGGGGCCATGGAGTCCGAGACGACGGTGGTCACGCGCCAGTCGAGTGCGGCTGGGAGCGCGGCCCAGACGGCGAGCAGGAACACGGTGGCGAGGGTCGTGCGTGCTGCGATCCCGAGGAGCAGGAGGACGAGGTCGCCGGTGCACCGGGTGGTGCGACGAGCGGACGTGTGTGCCATCGGGTGCTCCTCGGGATCGTCGGGTCGGGCCGTCGACTTCGGGTCGGTCGACGTTTCGGGTCGGGTCGTCCGCTTCGGGTCAGTCGGTCTGCGCTTCCCAGACGAACGTGGTGCCGACCGCGGAGTCCTGCGCGGTGTTCGGGGTGTCTGCGTCGAGGGCGTACGAGAACCGGTAGGTCGTGGAGGACGTCCCGGTCGCCGGCTTCCAGTCGTCGACGCCGTCGCCGAACGACCCGGCGGTGAGCAGTTCGGCGAGCGTGCCGTCGTGCACGGTCGACGCACCCGTGAAGGTGGTGCAGTCCCCGGCGGTGGCGAGGGTGCCGCGCTCGACCGTCATCTGGAGGTGCTGGCCGATGGCGTCCTCGTCCGACTGGGCTGCGGTGTAGAGCCGGACCTCGGACGGGTTCGACGTGGTCGACGTCACCGTGATGCAGTTCGAGCCGGTGCTGCCGGGAACGAGGTCGTCAACGGTGAAGAGCGCCGCTCCGCTGTCGTCGTCGGTGAGCGACACAGCACCGGTGCGCCAAGAGTTCGCGGCGTTGTCGGTGGTGGCGGAGAAGGCGGCGTACGAAGCGGTGGCGATCACGGCCCCGCTCGCGACGACGGCCAGGGGCAGGGCGATCCACGCGGCGGTGCGGCCGTGACGTGTGGTGAGGTGCATGTCGGCTCCAATGGGTTCGAATGGTGCTTGATATGCCAACATTGTATATGAATATCAAGGGTCGGCACAACCGAGTCGTCACGATGCGCGACCAGTCGATAGGGTCGCGGCATGACCCTCTCCGTCGAGTCGATGACCACCTGGTCCGACGCGGACGTCGCTGACGTCACCGCCCTCGTCCGTCTGCTCGGTCACACCGTCGACGAACCCGCGATGCGATCGCGGCTCGCACGGCTCACCCCGGAAGCCGGCCACCGCACGTGGCTGGTGCGTGACGACGACGGCCGAGCCGTCGCCGTCGCCGGTGCGCAGGTCACGTGGGCGTACGCCTCGGACGAGCCGACGGCGCAGCTGTTGCTGCTGGTGGTCGACCCGACGGCCAGGAGGCTCGGTACGGGTTCCGCGCTCATCGGCACGTTCGAGACGTGGGCGAGCGAGCAGGGCGCGCGTCGCCTCTCCGCGGTGAGCGCCGCGGCGACGGACAGCGCGCACCGGTTCTACCAGAAGCGTGGATACCACGAGGCCGGGGTGCGCTACACGCGGATCGTGTAGCGCACCCCGGCCTCGTGGTCGTGGTCTAGCCGAGGGCCTTCGTGATGACCTCGGTGGCCTCTTGTGCGGAGCGCTTCGACGAACCCGTCGCCGGTGCGGCACTCGCGGGGCGGGCAGCCACCGACAGCGGCCGGCCGTCCAGGTGCGGTGAGAGGTTCATGCACACGAACGGCCACGCACCCTGGTTCTCGGGCTCTTCCTGGGCCCACACGACGTCGGCGTTCGGGTAGCTCGCGAGCACCTCGAGGATCCGCTCGAGGGGGAGCGGTGCCAGCTGCTCGAGCCGGACCAGGGCGACGTCGGTCAGCTCACGCTTGTCCGCCTCGGCGCGCAGGTCGTGGTGGACCTTGCCGGAGTGCAGCACGACGCGGCGCACAGCACCCTTGTCGGTGACCTGCACGTCGTCGATGACCTCTTCGAAGGTGCCGCTCGTGAACGCCTCGACCGGGCTCGTCGCCTGACGGAGCCGGAGCATCGCCTTCGGGCTGAACAGGACGAGCGGCCGCTGCGGGCGTTCCCACGCCTGACGACGCAGCAGGTGGAAGTACGACGCCGGGGTCGACGGGCGGGCGACCACCATGTTGTCCTCGGCGCAGAGCTGCAGGTAGCGCTCGATGCGGGCGGACGAGTGGTCGGGTCCCTGGCCCTCGTAGCCGTGCGGCAGGAGGAGGACGAGGCCGGAGCGCTGCCCCCACTTCTGCTCGGCGGAGGAGATGAACTCGTCGATGATCGTCTGCGCGCCGTTGGCGAAGTCGCCGAACTGCGCCTCCCAGAGCACGAGCGCCTCCGGACGTTCCACCGAGTAGCCGTACTCGAAGCCCATCGCCGCGTACTCACTGAGCAGCGAGTCGTAGATGTAGAAGCGCGCCTGGTCCTCGGTGAGGTTCGACAGCGGCAGCCACTCCTGGCCGTTCACCCGGTCGTGGAACACCGCCTGACGCTGCACGAACGTGCCACGACGGGCGTCCTGTCCGGCGAGCCGCACCGGCTTGCCCTCGGTCAGGAGCGACCCGATCGCCATGAGTTCCGCCATCGCCCAGTCGACGCCGCCCTTGCGGGTCATGTCGGTGCGCTTCGACAGCAGCGCCTGCAGCTTCGGGTGGATGGAGAACCCGGCGGGCGGGTTGCCGTGCGCGTCGCCGATGAGCTCGACGAGCTCCTTCGAGATCGCGGTCTCGTGGACGTCGTTCTCGGAGTCGTCGCGCTGCGCGGTCGGTCGCTCGAGGCCCTGCACGGCGCCGTCGTCGTCGACGGTGATCACCGGGATGGTGCCGGTCTGTGCCTCGTGCGTCTCCGCGAACGCACGCTCCAGGCGGTCCTGGAAGTCGCGGTGCGCTTCGTCGTACTCCTCTTGCGTGATGTCCCCGCGGCCGACGAGGGCCTCGGTGAAGAGCGTGCGGACCGAGCGCTTCGCCTCGATGAGGTTGTACATGAGCGGCTGCGTCATCGAGGGGTCATCGCCCTCGTTGTGGCCGCGCCTGCGGTAGCAGACCAGGTCGATCACGACGTCGCGGTGGAACTCCTCGCGGTACGCGAACGCCAGGTCGGCCACGCGTGCGACGGCCTCGGGGTCGTCACCGTTGACGTGGAAGATCGGCGCCTGGATCGTCTTCGCGACGTCGGTGGAGTACACCGAGCTGCGTGCCGACTCCGGCGGGGTGGTGAACCCGACCTGGTTGTTGATGACCAGGTGGACCGTGCCGCCGGTGCGGTACCCGCGGAGCTGGGACATCTGGAGCGTCTCCACGACGACACCCTGTCCGGCCATCGCGGCGTCGCCGTGCACGAGCACGGGGAGCACGCCGAACTCGCCGGCGGGCTTCCGGTCCTGCTTGGCGCGGACGATGCCCTCGAGCACACCGTCGACCGCTTCGAGGTGGGACGGGTTCGCGGCGATCGTGATGGGGATCGACGAGCCGTCAGAGGCCTTGAACACGCCTTCGGTGCCGACGTGGTACTTCACGTCGCCGGAGCCTTGGCCCTGCACGGCACCGGGGAGCGTGGTGCCCTCGAACTCGCGGAAGATCTGGCCGTAGGTCTTGCCGGCGATGTTGGTCAGCACGTTGAGTCGACCGCGGTGAGCCATGCCGATCGCGACCTCGTCGAGACCGGCCGCCGCGGCGCCCTGGATCAGGGTGTCGAGGAACGCGATGGTGGACTCGCCGCCCTCGAGGGAGAAGCGCTTTTGGCCGACGTACTTGGTCTGCAGGAAGGTCTCGAACGCCTCGGCCTCGTTGAGCTTGCCGAGGACGCGCAGCTGCTCCTCCTTCGACGGCTTCGAGTACGGCACCTCGATCCGGGACTGCACCCAGCGGCGCTGTTCCGGGTCCTGGATGTGCATGTACTCGATGCCCACGGTGCGGCAGTACGCGTCGCGGAGGACGCCGAGGATGTCGCGGAGCGGCGCGCTCGTGGTGCCGGCGAGCCCACCCGTGACGAACTCGCGGTCGAGGTCCCAGAACGTCAGCCCGTGGCTCTCGATCTCGAGGTCCGGGTGGGTGCGCTGGCGGTACTCGAGCGGGTCGACGTCGGCCATCAGGTGACCGCGGACCCGGAAGCTGTTGATGAGCTCCTGCACGCGGGCCGTCTTGCCGACGCGGTGCGCGAGGTCGACGTTGATGTCGTTCGCCCACTGGATCGGCTTGTAGGGGATGCGGAGCGCCGAGAAGATGCCCTCGTAGAAGTCGTGGTGGCCGATGAGCCGCTCGTGCACCTTCTTCAGGTACTCGCCGGAGCCGGCGCCCTGGATGACGCGGTGGTCGTACGTGCTGGTGAGCGTGATGGTCTTGCCGACGCCGAGCTCGACGAGCGTCTTCGGCGACGACCCCTGGAACTGCGCCGGGTACTCGAGCGCACCCGCGCCGATGATCGCGCCCTGGCCCTTCGTCAGGCGGGGGACCGAGTGCACCGTGCCGATCCCACCCGGGTTCGTCAGGGAGATCGTCGTGCCCTGGAAGTCCGTCGGCGTGAGCTTGTTGTCCCGGGCGCGCTTGACGAGGTCCTCGTAGGCGGAGAGGAACTGGCCGAACGTCAGCGTCTCGGCGCGCTTGATGCTCGGGACGAGCAGGGAGCGGGTGCCGTCCTTCTTCGGGACGTCGATCGCGATGCCGAGGTTGACGTGCGCGGGCTGCACCACGAAGGGCTTGCCGTCGCGCTCCTCGTAGAAGACGTTCTGGCTCGGGAAGTCCTTGAGCGCCTGGACCATCGCCCAGCCGATCAGGTGGGTGAAGGAGATCTTGCCGCCGCGGGCACGGCGCAGGTGGTTGTTGACGACGATGCGGTTGTCGATCATCAGCTTCGCCGGGATCGTGCGGACGCTCGTCGCGGTCGGGACGGTGAGCGAGGCGTCCATGTTCGACGCGAGGGTCTTCGCCATGCCACGGAGGGGGGTGGCCACGTCCTCGTGGGTCTCGTCGTGCTCGTCGGCCTCGTCGTTCGCCTCGGCCGGGATCGGCTGGGGCGATGGCTGCTTGGACGTGGTCTTCGCCTGGATCTGCCCGCCCTTCGCCTCGGCTGCAGGAGCGGTGGGCGCGGGTGCTGCGGATGCGGGTGCCGCGGGCGCCGGTGCTGCTGGTGCCGTGCCCGCGCCCTTGCCGGCGGTCTGGTGGTAGCTCTCGAGGACCGGCCACCACGACTTGTCGACCGACTCCTTGTCGGCGAGGAACTGTTCGTACAGCTCGTCCACCAACCACTCGTTCGCGCCGAATTCGCCCGCGGTCTCGTCAGTTCCGGTCAGATGGCTCGACACAGCCGATCGCCCACTCTCCGTCGATTGATGCTCGTGTGTGTCGTGCGGGGCAACCCTGCTCCACACAGGGGTCAAGCGTAGCCGTTTCCACATGTCCGTTCGGTGTCAGACCGAGGCATGTCGCCGAGCCGTACAGTGGGCGGCATGAGGTTCTACGAGACTCGGCCGACGCACGATCTGACCTACTCCGACGTCTTCCTGGTCCCGAGCCGTTCCGCGGTGACCAGCCGCTTCGACGTGGACCTCTCCGCGAACGACGGCAGCGGCGCCACGATCCCGATCGTCAGCGCGAACATGAACTCGGTCACGGGCCCACGACTCGCGGCGACCCTGGCTCGTCGTGGTGGCCTCGGGGTGCTGCCGCAGGACATGCACCTGCAGGACCTCGACGCCGCGATCCGCTGGGTGAAGGAACAACCGGTGGAGTTCGACACCGCGATCGAGATGGGCGCGGACACCACCGTCGCCGAGACCCTCGAACAGCTCCTGCCGGTCGCCGGACGCGGTGTGGTGGTGCGTGACGGCGAGGGGGAGTACCTCGGGTGCGTGCCGGCCACACGCCTCGGCACGGCCGGCCCCGACGCCACGTTGCGCGACCTGCTGCACGGCGCCTCCACGGGCATCGACGCCGAGGACGCCGGCACCCCGCGCCACGTGTACGACGTCCTCACCGCGGCCGGTGCCGACTTCGCTCCGGTCACCCGGCACGGTCGCGTCGTCGGCACCACGAGCCCGACGAGCGCGATCCGGTCGAGCATCTACCGTCCTGCGGTCGACGCGTCCGGCCGACTCCGCGTCGCGGCCGCCATCGGCATCAACGGCGACGTCGCCGCGAAGGCCCAGGCCCTCGCCGCGGCCGGAGTGGACGTCCTCGTGCTCGACACCGCGCACGGCCACCAGGACGGCATGCTCCGCGCGCTCCGCACCGTCGCGGCGCTCGACCTCGGCATCCCGCTCGTCGCGGGCAACGTCGTCACCGCCGACGCGGTCCACCACCTCGTCGAAGCCGGAGCGTCGATCATCAAGGTCGGTGTCGGCCCCGGCGCGATGTGCACCACCCGCATGATGACCGCGGTGGGTCGACCGCAGTTCTCCGCCGTGCTCGAGACCGCGGCGGCCGCTCGGTCCCTCGGCGCGCACGTGTGGGCGGACGGTGGCGTGCGGTACCCGCGCGACGTCGCACTCGCACTGGCAGCCGGCGCGAGCGCCGTCATGATCGGCTCGTGGTTCGCGGGCACACTCGAAGCTCCCGGAGTCCTCCGTCGCGACGCGAAGGGTGCCGCGTACAAGGAGAGCTGGGGGATGGCGTCGGCCAAGGCGGTGCGCGAGCGCTTCGAGCGGCTCGACCCCTACGAGCGGGCGCGCAAGGCGCTCTTCGCCGAGGGCATCTCGTCGTCGACGATCTACCTCGACCCGGAGCGTCCGAGCGTGGAGGACCTGCTCGACATGATCACGACCGGTGTCCGCAGCTCCGCAACGTACGCCGGGGCGACGAGCCTGGCCGAGTTCTCCGAGCGTGCGCTCGTCGGCATCCAGTCCGCCGCGGGGTACGAAGAGGGCAAGCCGCTTCCCGTCAGCTGGTAGCGGCCACGGACGGACGGGAGGCCCGGTGCCATCTGGCACCGGGCCTCCCGTCCGTCTGTGCGCCCGTCTCTGCCACGAAAGCGACAGTTCGCTGGGACATGCCCGCGTGAATCTGTCGCTTTCGCGGGCGGAGCGGGCGGCCTTTCGCGGGCGGAGCGGGCGGTCAGCGGCGTCTGGTCGCGTCCTCGACGGTGCCCACGAGCTCTTCGAGGATGTCCTCGAGGAAGAGCACGCCCGTCGTCCGGCCGTCCGCGTCGAACGCCCGCGCCACGTGGCGCCCGGCCGCGCGCATCGTCGCGAGTGCATCCTCGAGGTCCATCTCGGTCCAGAGCGAGATGAGCTGCCGGATGCGCTTCGGCGGGACCGGGTCGTCGAACTCGTCCGGACGCAGGTCGATGACGTCCTTGACGTGCACGTACCCGGTCGGCTCGCCCGTCTCACCGATCAGCACGTAGCGGGAGAAGCCCCGCTGCGCGACGGCACGCTCGACGTCGCCGGGGGTGGCGTCCTCGGGCAGGGTGACGAGTTCGGACATCGGCACGGCGATGTCCCTGACCTTCTTCTCGGTGAACTCGAACGCCATCTTGAGCGTGCCGCCGTCGTCGGACAGGGTGCCCTCGCGACGGGACTGCTCGACGATCGTCTGGACCTCTTCGACGGTGTAGGCGCTGACGGCCTCGTCCTTCGGCTCGACCTTGAACAGCCTGAGCACGGCGTTCGCGACCTCGTTCAGGCCGACGACGACCCAGTGCAGGCCGTGCCCGATGTACCAGAGCGTCGGCACGAGGAGCAGCGCGGCGCGGTCGGGCATCGAGAACGAGATGTTCTTCGGGACCATCTCGCCGAACACCACGTGCAGGAACGAGACCAGCAGCAGGGTGAACACGAACGCGACGATGCCGATGACCTCGACGCTCCACCCGGTGAGGTGCAGCGGGACCTCGAGCAGGTGGTGGATCGCCGGCTCGGAGACGTTCAGGATGAGCAGCGAGCACACCGTGATGCCGAGCTGGGTGGTGGCGAGCATGCGGGTGGCGTGCTCCATCGCCCACAGCGTCATCTGTGCGGCGCGGGAGCCCTCCTCGGCGCGCGGCTCGATCTGGGAGCGGCGTGCGGAGATGACGGCGAACTCGGCCGCGACGAAGTAGGCGTTGCCGAGCAGCAGCACGACGAGCCAGAAGATGCCCCACCAGTCCGAGCTCATCGCGCGGCCTCCTTCTGCTTGTGCTTGGTGGGCGAGTTCGGGATGGTGACGCCTCCGGGCGGGGTGTCGGTCGGGGTCGGGGTCCAGCGGATCCGGTCGATCCGGCGTCCGTCGAGGCGTTCGACGCGGAACACGCCGTCCTCGAGCGGGACCTCGTCGCCGACGACCGGCAGTCGGCCGAGCGTCGCCATGATGAACCCGCCGACGGTCTCGTACGGGCCGTCCTCGGGGACCTTCACCCCGGCGCGGTCCTCGAGCTCGTCTGGGCGGAGGAGCCCGGGGAACGTCAGCCAGTTGCGGGAGCGGACCACGTCGATGCGTGCCCGGTCGTGCTCGTCGGACACCTCGCCGACGATCTCCTCGATGAGGTCCTCGAGCGTGACGACCCCTGCGGTGCCGCCGTACTCGTCGACGACGATCACCATCTGGTAGCCGCGACCCCTGACCTCGGTGAGGAGGGTGTCGCCCGGCATCGTCTCGGGAACCCGTTCGGCGTCGGTCATGAGCGCCCCGACCGGGACCTCCGCGCGCTTCTCGCGCGGGACGGCGACGGCCTGCTTGACGTGCACGATGCCCACGACGTCGTCCGCGTCCTCCTCGATGACGGGGAAGCGGCTGAAGCCGGTGCGACGTGCGAGCGCGATGACGTCCTCGGCGGACTCGGACACGCGGATGGTCGAGAGTCGGGGGCGCGGGGTCATCACGTCGCTGGCGTCGAGCTCGGAGAAGGACAGCGTGCGCTGCAGGAGCGTCGCGGTGTCCTGTTCGAGCGATCCCTCCGACGCGGAACGGCGGAGCAGCGAGGTGAGCTCCTCGGCGCTGCGCGCACCGGAGAGCTCCTCCTGCGGCTCGATGCCCATCGCGCGGAGCACGGCGTTCGCGGTGCCGTTCAGCACGGCGACGGCCGGCTTGAACACGGTCGTGAAGGCGATCTGCAGCGGGACCACGAGCTTCGCGGTCTGCAGGGGCAGCGCGAGCGCGAAGTTCTTCGGCACGAGCTCGCCGAGGATCATCGACAGCAGCGTCGCGATGACCAGCGCCACGATCGACCCGACCGTCTCGACGAGGCCCTCGGGCAGGTTCATCGCGAGGAACGGGGCTTCGAGGAGCTTGGCGATCGAGGGCTCGAGCAGGTAGCCGGTCAGCAGCGTCGTGAGCGTGATGCCGAGCTGCGCGCTCGACAGGTGCGTCGAAGTGACCTTGAGCGCACCGATGACGGATGCCAGACCGGCCTCGCCGCGGTCACGGCGTGCTTCGACGTCGGCGCGGTCGAGGTTCACGAGCGCGAACTCGGATGCCACGAAGACGCCGGTGCCGAGTGTCAGCAGGATGCCGCCGATCAGCATGACGATGTCGACGACGCTCATCGGGTCCACCCCCGCCAGGAAGCGGTGCGGGCACACGACGAGTCAGGGCAGCTCACCGAGTGAGCGCCGGATGAGTGATGGGGCGAAGAAGGATTCGGAGGATCGTCCACAGTGTCTGCAATCGTAGTGCCGCGCCGGGCGGCCTTTCCGAGAATCCGCCCTACTTCGTGACGGTTGCTCGGTGGTACTGCTGCGGCTCGTAGTCGACCTGCACACCGAGCTCGCGGGCTGCCCGGAGCGCGAACGACGGGTCGCGGAGGAACTCGCGCCCGACCATCACGACGTCGGCCTGCCCGGTCGCGACGATCTGCTCCGCCTGGAACGCGTCCGAGATCATCCCGACCGCGATCGTCCCGATGCCGGCGCCCTGCTTGACCGCGGCCGCGAACGGCACCTGGTAGCCGGGGCCGACGGGGATCGGCGCGCTCGCGACGTTGCCGCCGGTCGAGACGTCGGCGAGGTCGGCGCCGTGCTCCGCCGCCCAGCGGGCCACCTGGACGACCTCGTCGAGCGTCAGCCCGCCGTCCGTCCAGTCCGTCGCCGAGAACCGCACGACGACGGGGAAGCCGTCACCGACCTCGGCGCGGACGGCGTCGACGACGTCGAGCAGCGCCCGCGCGCGGTTCTCGAGCGAGCCACCGAAGTCGTCGGTGCGGTGGTTGCTCAGCGGCGAGAGGAACTCGTGGAGCAGGTACCCGTGCGCGGCGTGGATCTCGATGAGGTCGAACCCGGCCTCGATCGCACGACGGGCCGCGGCGGCGAAGCCGAGCGCGACCAGACGGATGTCCTCGACTCCGAGCTCGCGCGGGACGTCGTAGCCGGGGAACGCGACGGCCGACGGTGCCACGGCGGTCCATCCACCGTCCGAGGCCGGCACGGTGCCCTGCGTCGGCGACCAGCTGCGGTACGTCGAGGCCTTGCGCCCGGCGTGCGCGAGCTGCACGCCGGCGGCGGCGCCCTGCGAGTGGATGAAGTCGACGATCGGCCGGAACGCGTCGCGCTGCTCGTCGTTCCAGAGGCCGAGGTCCTGCGGGCTGATCCGGCCTTCCGGCACGACGCCGGTGGCCTCGACGACGACCGCACCCGCGCCGCCCTTCGCGAACCCGCCGAGGTGCACGAGGTGCCACGGCGTCGGGACACCGTCCTGCTGTTCGACCGAGTACTGGCACATCGGGGAGACCCAGATGCGGTTGCGGACCGTCAGGTCGCGGATGGTGATCGGTTCGAACAGGGCGTGCGTCACGCGGTGGCTCCTTCGGTCTCCGACAGGCGCTCGAGGAAGCTCCGCAGCCCGGCCGGTGAGGTGTAGTGGTGGCCGACCGCCCCGATCGCTTCCGCACCGGTGGCGTTCTCGGCCCTGTTGTCCACGAACACCATCTGCGCCGGGGTGATTCCCAGCCGGTCGCACGTGGTGCGGTAGATGGACGGGTCGGGCTTCAGCACGTGCTCCTCCGCGCTGACCACGACGGTCTCGAACATCGACGCCATCGGGGCGCGGCGGTAGGGGTCGCCGAAGTCGAACCCGGCGTTCGACAGGAGGGCGATGCGGGTCCCGGCCTCGTGCAGTTCCTCCACGAGGTCGAGCACGTCGGGGTCGACCTCGAACCAGCCGGTGAAGTCGAGGGCCCAGAAGCGGTGGATCTCGCTGACGGACCAGGTCCGACCGGTGCGGGCGGCGATGGCGCGCCAGTAGTCGAGCACCGAGAGGTCGCCACGGTCGAGGTCGTGACGGAGCTCCTGGTACACGGGGAAGAGCTCGTCGGCGGCGAGCCCCGTCGCCTCGAGCAGGGCATCCCTGGCGGCGTGCGGTGTCCGGCTGATCACCTCGCCGTAGTCGAAGACGACGACACGACCAGGCAGGAACAGGCTCATGCGCTCCACCGTAACGTGGGGGTGGTGAACGACTTCGTCCCCGTCTCCCCGTCCGATGCCGCCTCGTGGATCACGGTCCCGACCGGCGACACGACGAAGTACCGGCGGGGGGTCCTCGGCGTCGCGACCGGCTCCGCCGCCTACCCGGGCGCTGCGGTCATGGGTGTCGACGCTGCCGTGCACACCGGTATCGGCATGGTCCGGTACGTCGGGCCGGCCCGTGCGACGGACTCCGTGCTCGCGCGCCGCCCCGAGGTCGTGTCCGGTGTCGGTCGTGTCCAGGCCTGGCTCGTCGGGTCCGGCATCGCCGCGGACTCCCTCGACGACCTCGACGAGACCACCGCCGACGCGTTCCGGCACGCGTCCGATGACGGCGTGCCGGTGGTCGTCGACGCCGGGGCCATCCCGCTCGTCGACCTCGGCCCGCTCGCGGTGCTGACCCCGCACGCCGGCGAGCTCGCTGCGCTGCTGCAGGTGTCCCGGGATGCCGTCGAGGACGACCCGCGGGGGTCGGCACTCCGCGCCGCCGAGCGGACCGGGAGCGTCGTGCTCCTCAAGGGATCCGACACGCACGTCGTGACGCCGGACGGTTCGGTGCGGCTCGTGGCGTCCTCCGCCACGCCCTGGCTCGCCGCCGCGGGCGCCGGAGACGTCCTCGGCGGGGTGCTCGGTGCGCTCGTCGCCGGCCGGGCCGGTCAGGGCGAGGTCGGTCCTGAGGAGCTCGTGCACCTCGCTGCCGCCGCGGCCGTCGTGCACGGTACCGCGGCGCGGCGTGCGTCCGGGGGTGGGCCCTTCACGATGACCGCCCTGATCGAGGCCCTGCCCGGCGTGGTCCGCGACCTCGCCGTCACCGGGGACGCCACGGCGTGACGCACGCCATCGGCTGAATCGTGCGGGTCGGCTCGCGTCTGCTTGTGTGCGCTTGTGCACCGATCGGAGCCCGACTCGGAACGACAGCGTCGCTGTCGTACGACGTCCACGCTGTCGTCGCACCGCGCGCGCAACTGTTGCGGGCGCGGGGTTGCGACAGCACCGCTGTCGTACGACAGCGACGCTGTCGCTCGTTGCGGACGCGACGGGACGCGCGGAGCCGAGCCCGCGAGGGGACGCGCGGGGCCGAGGCAGCGTCGCGGGTTACGGAGGCGACGAGTGCAAGGTGCGGCGGCGCGCACTCGTCGCGACCACGGCCGGACGGGAGGCTCGGTGCCGGACGTGTGTCGAGCCTCCCGTCCGATGGATGGCGGTGGACCCGACTCGGAACGACAGGATCGCTGTCGTACGACGTCCGCACTGTCGCCGCACCGCGCGCGCAACTGTTGCGCGCGCGGTGTAGCGACACTGTCGCTGTCGTACGACAGCGACAGTGTCGCGGCTCGCGCGCGTCACGGCGCGGTTGCAGCCGCGCGTGCAGGGTCGCGGGAACACGCAACCGCAGCGTGAACACGCACCGCACGTGGGAGCCCGCACTGATCCCGCCAGCGGTGGCGCAGAGCCTCGTGGGACCGCCGGAGAGCGCGTAGACAGACAGCCGAGGGACGACACCCGACCGATCAGACACGGTGGTCCGTCCCCGGAAGGCGATCCACGACCATGCAAGACGCACAGCACCCCGTCCAGCTCCGGGACGACCGATGAAGGTCGCTCGGACGCTGCTCGTGTTCTCCGCCGTCATCGCCGCCGCGGTGACGCTCGGCGCCGTCACGACCGCCGACGCGCGCACGTGGGCCGGGGACCCCGCGTCGCCCGCGCCGACCGTCGCCGGAGCGCCGACGCCGACGCCCACGCCCCCTGCCGGTGGTACGGCCCCGACGTTCTCGGAGGACTTCGACACCCCGGCGGCCGCCGGCGGACAGTTCGCCGCCACGTACGCCGGGTCGTGGCAGCCCTACCCGGACGGCATGAGCGGCAAGTACTGGTCCGGCGAGGTCATCAGCGCCCACGACGGGATCATGGACGTCGCGATGGACGGGAAGCGCGGGGCCGCCGGCACGTTCGGCACGCCGGACGGAGCCTGGTCGCACGTCGGCGGGACCTTCAGCGTGCGAGCCCGCGCGAGCGGTGGGGACGGCAACGGCGCCGCCTTCATGCTGTGGCCGACGTCGAACGTCTGGTCGGAGGGGGAGCTGGACTTCCCCGAGGGGACCTTCCAGGGCACCGTCGGGGCGTTCAGCCACTCGATGGTGCCCGGTCAGGAGCGGAACGCGATCGGCCTGCACACGGACGCGACCTGGCGGCAGTGGCACACCTACACGACCGAGTGGATCCCCGGCGTCTCGGTCCGGTACTTCGTGGACGGCGAGCTCGTGCTCACGGTCACCAAGCACGTGCCGACCACCGTGCACCGGTTCATGTTCCAGATCGGGGACTACGGCAAGCCCGGGCACCTCGAGATCGACTGGGTGAAGACCTGGGACCGGTGAGGCGGGGCGGGTGGCTCTATCCGGCGGGTGTCGCGTGGACGAGGAACTCGACCGCGCCGTCCGCGTCGACCTTCACGAACCCGAGACTCGGTGCCTGCACGCCGTAGTCGGCGAACGTGATCGGGATCGAGCCGGAGATGTCGACGCCGTCGCCGTTCAGGCCGACCTGCAGCGTCGCGGTGACCGACTTCGTCACGCCGTGCAGCGTCAGGTCTCCGGCGGCCTGCACGGTCGTGGTCCCACTCCCGGACGGGACGGCATCCGCGATCGGGCTCGTCAGCGTGAAGGTCGCCTTCGGGAACGCCGCGGTGTCGAGCGCGGAATCGCGGAAGTACGAGTCCCGCTGGGCGGAGTCGGTGGCGATGTCGGCGACCTCGACCTCGATCGACGCCGCCGTGATCGACGAGCCGTCGACCGTCGCGGTCCCGCTGACGCTGTCCGTCCGCCCGGTGACGGTCACGTCGGAACCGTTCAGGACCTCGTGCAGCCGGTAGCCGGCCTCGGAGCCGCTGCCGACGGTCCAGTCGCCGGTGAGATCGCTCGCGTCGAGTGTCGACGGGGCACGACTCGCGGCGACGCTCGGCTCCGCCTCGGCCTTGGCGTTCTCGGTGTTCGAGTACACCGTCGTGCCGATCACGGTCCCGACGACGCCGAGGACCACGACGGCTGCCGCGATCGAGATCCAGATGGTGGCCCTGCGCTTGCCGGTGCGCTTGCGTGGAGTGGTCACCCTCAGACGGTGACACGTCATCCTCGGGAAGTCCTGGGGATCGCGCCGCTACGATCCTGGGGTGCTGAGGTCCAGGTGGTTCGAGGTCGTGGGCTTCGCCGTCGCGTTCGTCGCGGTGCACGCCGTGCTGTGGTGGCTGACCGCGACGACCGCGAACCTGCCGCTCGGCGACGTCACGATCACCTACCGACGGTGGATCGAGACCGGGCTCACGTCCCACTACTGGGTCGGCATGGACTCGGACTGGGTGTACCCGATCCTGGCGATCGTCCCCATGGCCGCAGCCGCGATCGGCGGAGCGGCGTCGATCGGCACCGGGTGGCTCGTCCTGATGGTCCTGCTCGACGCCGCCGCGTGCGCGTTCCTCTGGCGGTTCCGGGCGCTCGGCGTGCGGGTCGTCTGGTGGTGGCTCGTGTTCCTCCTCGCGCTCGGGCCGATCGGCCTGGGGCGGATCGACACCGTCGCGACCGCGGTGGCGATGGTCGGCGTGTGCTTCGTCGCGTCCCGGCCGGCGGTGGCCGCTGCCGTGTTCACCGCCGCCGCGTGGATCAAGGTGTGGCCGGCCGCGCTCGTCGGTGTGCTGCTCGTCGTGCGGCGCGGGCACCGGCGCGGGGTCGTCGTCGGTGCGCTCGTCGTCACCGCGCTGGTCGTCCTCGTCGACGTGCTGTTCGGCGGTGCCGCCCACCTGCTGTCCTTCGTCGGACAGCAGAGCGGTCGGGCGCTCCAGATCGAGGCGCCGCTCGCGACGCCGTTCATGTGGGCGGCCGCCGCGCACGTCTCGGGGGCCGCGGTGTTCTACGACCGGGAGATCCTCACCTTCGAGGTCTCGGGGAACGGCACCCACCTGGCCGCAGCCGCCTCCACGCCCCTGATGGCGCTCGTGGTCCTCGGCGGCATCGCGCTCGCCGCGTGGGCCGTCGTCGGCGGCGCCCGACGAGCCGAGGTCGCGCCGCTGCTCGCACTGGTGCTCGTCGCGGCGCTCATCGCCACGAACAAGGTCGGGTCCCCGCAGTACATCGGGTGGTTCGCGGTGCCGATCGTGTGGGGACTGATCGCCGGCCGGGGGAGTGCACGACGGTTCCTGCCGATCGCGATGGCGGCGCTGCCCATGGCGTTCCTGACGCAGCTGATCTACCCCGCCTACTACGACCAGGTGCTCCTCGTGCAGCCGTGGATCCTCGTCGTGCTCACGATCCGGAACGCCCTCGAGGTCGCGATCCTCGTCTGGGCCCTCGTGCTCGTCGTCCGGATCGGGCTCCGGGCGCGGCGAGGTGCGCTCGCCGGGTCCGGGCCGGGCGTCGCCGCAGAGGGCAGGATGGACCCATGATCGTCGCCTTCTCCGTCGCCCCGTCCGGTGGTTCTTCGGCCTCGTCCGACGGGTCCGTCCACGACGCCGTCGCCGCGGCCGTCCGTGTCGTCCGCGAGTCGGGGCTGCCGAACCGCACCTCGTCGATGTTCACCGAGATAGAGGGCGAGTGGGACGAGGTCATGGACGTCGTCAAGCGTGCGACCGAGGCCGTCGGCGCGTACGGCACCCGGGTGTCCCTCGTCCTGAAGGCCGACATCCGCCCTGGCCACACGGGCGAGCTCGACGGCAAGCTCGAGCGGCTCGAGGCTGCGCTCGACTCCTGACGGCGTCGGGTCCGTCCGCTCCTGCGTCCGTGCCCCGATCTGGGGGCGCTCCGGAGTTGGGACGGCGTTCAGCCATCTCCTAGCCTCGGCTCGGGGGATCTGGACGCATCCCGGGGGATCTGTCCCCGCTGGCGTCCTGGACGCGTGACATTCGGTCGCGCACGGGATCAGGAAGCGCTGGTGGGGCATGGCCTACAGCAACGACGAGTTCGGCCGGGACATGGGGGCGATCCGCAACTCGCAGGCGTCGTCCGCGGCATCGCTCAAGACCATCGAGTTCACGAACGCAGCGAGCGCCGTGGCGAACACGTTCACGATGTTCAACACCGCTCGGGCGGCCCGCAGCGCCGCCGAGCAGGTGACCCTCCAGCAGGAGCAGCTCGCGCTACAGCAGGAGCAGCACGCGCTCCAGCAGGCGATGGGGGAGCAGACCGCCCGGCACGAGTTCTCGATGTGGCGGCAGACGCCGGAGGGTGCGGCGTTCGTCGACTGGCAGCAGCGCGCGATCGTGCTCATCCCGATGCTCCGGCACCGTGAACGGTCCTGGCGAGCGGCATGGTCGCAGGCGATCGGGCGTGCTCGCGCCGAGGTGCCCGCAGGCGAGCAGCGTCGGGTCGCGCAGCAGCCGGCGCGACTCAGGCAGACCGCCCTGAAGGTGCTGTCGATCATCGCCTTCGCACTGGCCGTCCTCCCGCTCCTCGGGCTCGGGATGGCCGCGATCTCGTCGTCCTTCGACGACGGACGGCAACAGCAGTACGAGGCGTGCCTGCGCAACGTCAGCGAGATCCTCACCCGCGCGGAGTGCGAGGCGATCAAGCCCGGGAACCCGTTCGTGGGCCCGATCGTCTGGCTCGTGATCCTGATCGGGCTCGGTGTCCTCTGCACGGTCCTGCGTGTCCTACGTCGCCGATCGGCCCGGACTGACCGCCGGCTCGCGGAGGAGTCGTCCGCGCGCGCTGCGCACTGGGGGTTCGACCCGCTGCACACACAGGGCGCGTGGTACGACTGGCACGAGTCCGATGCCTTCCGCGGCTACACCGACCGCGTCGAGCACATGGTCCGGAACGGGGCCACGACCCGTCCGATGCCGTCACAGCTCATCCAGCTCGGGGTGCCGGTCCCGCGCCAGCCGGGCGATCACCTGCCGGTCGAGGTGAACGACTTCCTCGACGCCGTGCAGCGCGAGAACGCCGCGCTGACGGACTGATCGCTGGGCTCCGCGACACGCCGTCGTCCTCCCGGGGATGTCGGTGGTCGGGTGTGTCATGTTGCGCAGATGGTCGCACCGGGCGGCCACCGACGTGACGAGGAGATCGTGATGATGCACGACGGCTGGTGCCCCGACTGCGACCTGCGAACGGTCGTCATCGACGTGGACTCCGACGACCAGAACGCCTGGGCCACCTGCACCGAGTGCGGTGCCGGGTGGGTGCACCGCGACTATTCCCCCGCGCCCGTGGTCGTCCACCGGCAGCCGGAGCGACGCGCCGCCTGAACGGCGGGCATCGAATCGATTCGGCTCGGCGGGTTCCGTTGATGGTTTGGAGCGGTCTACACTGATCCGACCGGGCCGTGCAGTCGGACCGGTCTCTTCCGTTCACCGTCGAGCGGACCGGCGAACGCCGGTCGCGACGACGCCGTCCCGGACGGGAGGCCCGGCGCGCTCCGCCACGCGCCTCACCTCCAGCCCCTCCTCCGTGAGCTCCGCGGCTGGTCCCGAACCGTCCGTCACGTCCGAAACAGGCACCATGTCCCAGCTCACGCCGGCGCGTCGCGCGCTCGCGCTCATCGCCCTCGCCCTCGGGGGGTTCGCCATCGGGTCGACCGAGTTCGTCGCGATGGGGCTCCTCCCGAACATCGCCGAGGCGCTCCTGCCGACGCAGTACGCCGCGAACCCGGACGCCGGCATCGCCCACGCCGGATGGCTCGTCAGCGCCTACGCGCTCGGCGTGGTCGTCGGTGCGCCGACGATCGCCGCGATGTCGGCGAAGTTCCCGCGCAAGGGGCTCCTCATGGTGCTGCTCGTCGGGTTCGTCGTCGCCACGATCGCCAGCGCGCTGCTGCCGTCCTTCGGGCTGGTGCTCGTCGCCCGGTTCGTCGCGGGCCTGCCGCACGGTGCGTACTTCGGCATCGCCTCGATCGTCGCCGGCGACATCATGGGTCCCGGCAAGCGCGGCAAGGGCATCGCGATGGTGCTGCTCGGCCTGTCCGTCGCGAACGTCGTCGGCGTCCCGGCGATCACGTTCATCGGGCAGAACGCCGGCTGGCGTGTGGCGTACGGCGTCGTCGCCGTGCTCTTCGCCGCGACGTTCTTCGCGGTGTCGGCCTTCGTCCCGCGCTCGGCCCGCGACGAGCACGCGTCCATCGGCCGTGAGCTCCGGGCGTTCCGCGTGCCCCAGGTCTGGCTCGTGATGGGGCTCGGCGCGGTCGGGTTCGGCGGGTTCTTCGCGGTGTACTCGTACATCTCGCCGCTCGTCACCAACGTCACGGGGCTGTCGGAGTCCGTGGTGCCCCTGGTGCTCGTGGTCGTCGGCCTCGGCATGGTCGTGGGCGGTGTCCTCGGCGGGCACCTCGCCGACCACAGCGTCAAGCGCACGATCTACGTCGGCATGTTCGCACTCATCGGCGCGCTGCTCGTCACGGTGCTCACCGCGCAGTGGGCAGTCGGCGTGTTCGTCGGGGCGTTCCTGCTCGGTGCGACCTCGTCGGCGATCCCGCCGGCGGTGCAGTCGCGCCTGATGGACGTCGCCGGAGACGCGAAGACGATCGCCGCGGCGCTGAACCACTCTGCGTTCAACATCGGGAACTCGCTCGGTGCTGCCCTCGGCGGCGCGGTCATCGCCGCCGGGTTCGGCTTCGTGGCACCGGGGTGGCTCGGCATCGTGCTCGCGCTGCTCGGTGTGGTGATGACCTCGATCAGCTACGCCGTCGAGCGTCGATCGAACCGCCGCGCGGCCCTGTCAGCTCCGCACCCCACGACCGGCCCGATCACGTCCCCGATCCCGCTCGTCTGACGCGCGCGGGCCGGGCCCGGGGCACCGAGATCGGGGTACCGGGCATCACATGCACGAGCGAGTGCGCAGAAAGTGTGGCCTCCGGGGGTATCCGGATGCATTTTCTGCGCACTCGACGTTGCGGCCCAGCCGGAGCGCCGGAGCGAGTGCGCAGAAAGTGTGGCCTCCGGGGTTGTCCGGACGCATCTTCTGCGCACTCGATGGTCAGGGGATGGCCCGCGCGGACGACCGCGCCCGACAAGGACCTACAGGCCGTGGGGGCTGCCGTCCTCGAAGATGATGCCGTCGGTGATCGCACGCTTCCGGAGGGCGACCTTCGTGCCGACGTCGAAGCCGGCCACGCGGTACTTCTCACGGATGCGCTTGAGGTAGCTCTTCGCGGTCTCCTCGGAGATGCCGAGCTGGTACGCGACGCTCTTCACCGGCTCGCCACCGCCGTAGAGCGCCATGACGCGGCGCTCCTGCGCGCTGAGCTTCGGCACGCCACCGACGTCACCGGAGTTGATCGCCAGGTCGAGCTCGGCGGAGACGTACTGCTCGCCGCGCTGTGCGGACCGGATGGCCTCGACGATCATCTCGGCGTCCTCGCTCTTCACGAGGTAGCCGAGGGCACCGGACCCGAGTGCCTCGCGCACCACGTTCGGCTCGGAGTACGTGCTCATGACGACGGTCTTCACGCCGGCCGTCTTGAGCGTCGAGATCTTCAGCGAGACCGGGATCGAGTCCTTGAGGTCCAGGTCGAGCAGCACCACGTCGACCGGGAACGACGGGCTGGTGAGCAGCTCGGGCCAGGTCGTGACGGCGGCGACGAGCGTGATGTCGTCGGCAGCGCCACGGATCCACTCCGTCAGGGCGCCGAGCAGCATCTTGTGGTCGTCGACGAGTGCGAGTCGGATCGGTTCCTCTGGAGTCGCCATGCTGGCGTCCTTTCTCGTGGTCTGCGTGGCAGAGCCTAGGTGGTGGGCCCACTCGGCGAGCGCAGGCTGGTCAGGGTGTCCGACAACCGGTCACATCGTGGGATGTCGGCTCACGACGCAGTGGGCGACGATGTGCAGCGCCCCGTCCCGCACCGTGTCGGTGTAGCTCCCGATGCGGGCGAGTCCGCTCCAGGCCGTCGGTCCGAGCCGTCGGCGCGGGACGCCGCGGGACTCGATGACGATCGGCACGTCCATCTCCTCGTCGGAGACCGGGTGCCCGTCCGAGCCGACCGGCCCGAGCGTGACGGAGACCATCGGGACGCCGGGCTGCAGCCCGCGGCCGTCGCCGACCATCTGCCAGAGCGCCTGGAGCAGCCCGTCGCGCTGTGCTGGGGAGAGGTGCCCGGCGAGCGACCCGGGGTCGGCGACGCTGACGGCACGGCCGAGGTGGTCCGACTCGGTGATGGCGTGGTACAGCCAGGTCTCGCGGCGGCCCTCGATGAGGTGCAGGCGGAGCTCGGTGGCCAGTGACGCCGCCACCGACGAGGACGCGTCCGACAGGGGGAGCGGGTCGGTGCCGTTCGCGACGGCGTCGAGGAGCTTCTCGGCGGCGAGGTCGAGTCGGGCGAGTTCGTCGGATGCGAGCATGCCGACGGCGAACTGCGGTGCGGAGACGTTCGACTGCACGAGCACCCGGTCGAGTTCACGCTGCACGAGCTGCCGGAAGCGGTGCGTGACGAAGATCGCCACCGACGGCGGGACGATCACGAGCGCCAGCAGCGAGAACAGCCCGGGGATGGTGTCGGTCGTGATCGGGGTCGATGCGACCGCCATGCCGATGAACGCGAGCCCGAGCACCGTGATCGCCGCGGCGACCTCGCGAGCCGGACGGAGCGTCGCGACGGGGAGCAGGGCGAACCCGGCGGCGATCGAGGCGCTGGCCGTGTGGGCGAGGTCGTGCTCGGGCCAGATGCCGATGAAGTCGAGGGTGACGACGCACCCGAGGACGACGCAGATCAGCACGAAGGCCAGCCCGGTGAGTCGTTCGCCGTAGGTCAGGACGCTCAGGCCGACGCCGACCGCCGCGATGACGAAGAGCATCCACGCGGCAGCGGGGAGCCAGGGGTCGGAGAAGTCCGTCCAGTGTGCGAGGAAGAAGACGATGCCCGCGATCGCCTCGAGTGCGGTGAGCACCGCCGCGCCGAGCCCGAGGTGCCCGGCGCCGAGCGATGCTCCGGGCTTCGCGGCCTGCCGCAGCGACCGCGCACCGGTGGAGGTGGAGGGGAGGCCGCGCGCCTGCCGACGTTCCGTGCCCCGGTACCGTTCCCGAGCCTCCCGTCGGGTCCGCGGAGCGGGCTGCTGCGTCTCGCCGGGGAGTCCGCGGCCGATCGTGTCCTCCGGGACGCGACTCATCGGGGTGCCTCCAGGACGACGGTGGTGCCCGATCCGGGCGCGGAGAAGAGGCGTGCGTCCCCGCCGACCTCGCGGAGGCGGTTCACCACGCTCTCCTTGAAGCCGAGACGCTCTTCGTCGATGGCGCCGAGTTCGAAGCCGACGCCGGAGTCGGTGACCATCGCGCGGACCATGTCGTTGTCGTGCACGATCGTGACGTGCGCCTCGGCGACACCGGCGTGGCGACGGACGTTCTCCAGGCACTCCGCGAGGGCGAGCAGGAACGCGTCGAGGACGTTCGACGGCAGGAGGACCTGCCCGGTGCCGTGCCAGCTGACCTCGAGCCCCATCCGGCCGAAGCGCTGCTTCACGGACTCGAGCGTCTGCCCGAGCGGTGACTCCTCGGTTCGGGTGAGCGAGTAGTCGCCGGACTGCTGCGGTTGCGGTGTCGCGCCGAGCCGGAGGTGCCGCAGGAGCCTGGCGTCCTCAGCGGCCTGCTCGCGCATCGCCTGCTCGGAGACGCCGACGCCGGAGTGGGCGAGGAGGGTGAGCGTGGCGAGGACGGTGTCGTGGAGCAGCCGGGCACCCTGGCGGCGCTGCGCCTCGGTCTCGCTGGCCTGGCGTTCCGCACGGTGCGCGGTGCCGATGCTGTAGATGCGACGCGCGACGCGGGGGATGCTGCGGGAGATCCAGTACGCGACGACGGCGGTGAGGACCCAGCCGAGGACGGTCCCGCCGACGGCGTTGGACACGAGTCCGCCGGCGGCGAAGGCCATCACGATGATCGACGCGACGCCGCCGAGGATGGTCAACCCGAGTCCGACGAGGTGTCCGCGCTGCGCCATGAGGAGCGAGGAGAGGCCGCCGGCGGCGAGGGGGACGAGCGCGCTCGCGAGCACCGTGCGCTCGAGACCGTCGACGCTCGTCGTGAGGAGGACCATGGCGCCGAGGCCCGCCACGAGCGTGAGTGCGGTCCACCACGTCGAGCCGTTCCAGCCGAACGCGACGAGCGCACCGATCATCACCGCCATGCAGGCGATCCCGCCGGCGAGCGGACCGGCCGGGACGGCGAACGAGCAGAGGACGCTGACCAGGCTGATCAGCGTGCAGGCGATCCCGACGACACGGGTCGTGGACCGGAGGAGCCGGTCACGTTCCTGTGCGATGAGTTCCATCGGTGTCCTGGTGCTGTTCTCGTGTGCGTGCAGGGAAGAAACCGACGGTTGATCGGTTCGCAGCCATCATTCCACGGGCGGCACCCGTTGGGGGGTGTTCGGCACGCCCGGTCGTTCCGATTGGAAACGGTTTTGTTATAGCGAATGCGATGAAAAGGTCGGTTCAGCCCAGCAGACGACGGAGATGCGCACCGACCGCCGCGTGCTCGATGAGGAACCCGTCGTGGCCGAATTCGCTGTCGATGACGGCCGCGTGGTCGCCGTCGAGGGTGTCCGGGATGCCGGCGGCGATCCGGTGCTGGTCCTCGACGGGGAAGAGCCGATCGCTCGAGATGCCGACGACGAGCGTCCTCGCCGTGATGGCACCGAGGGCGGACGCGACGCCGCCTCGTCCGGCACCGACGTCGTGCGAGTCCATCGCGTGCGTCAGCGTCACGTACGTCGATGCGTCGAAGCGCCTGGTGAACTTGTTGCCGTGGAAGTCGAGGTAGCTCTCGACCGAGAAGCGGCCGTCGTCGCCGAGCGGGGACACGTCCGACTGCCATGAACGGTCGAACCGCCCGTTGAGCTCGTCGGACGCGCGGTAGGTCATCATCGCCATCCGCCTGGCCAGGGACAGCCCCCTGGACGGCCCGTCGCCGGGTTCGGCTTCGTAGTAATCGCCGCCCGCGAAGCCCGGGTCCATCTGGATCGCGGCGCGCTGCAGCGAGTTCGCCGCGATCTGGTCCGCCGTGGTCTGGGCCGTGCTTGCCAGGATCGCCAGTCGGGCGACACGGGACGGGGCCGACGCCGCGAACTCGAGCGCGTGCATGCCGCCCATCGACCCACCGACCACCGCGGCGAACCGGTCGATGCCGAGCGCGTCGGCAAGCTGCACCTGTGCGGCGACCTGGTCGCGCACGGTGACGAACGGGAACCGCGAACCCCACTCCACGCCGTCGGGAGAGACCGACGACGGGCCGGTCGAGCCCTGGCAGCCGCCGAGCATGTTCGGCGCGAGGACGAACCACCGGTCGGTGTCGATCGCGCGACCGGGTCCGACGACGTCGCCCCACCAGCCGGCGGTCTTGTGCCCGGGGCCGGCATCACCCGTGACGTGCGAGTCCCCGGTCAGTGCGTGGAACACGAGGACGGCGTTGTCCCGTGCATCGTTCAGCGCGCCCCAGGACTCGTACGCGATCCGGACGCTCGGCAGCCGTCCGCCGCGGACCCACTGCTCGCCGAGCGCTACGAACTGCCGGGAGCCGGGGTGGTCACCGGGTCGCCATGCGCCCGTGACCGGGGGTTTGCCGATCGCCCCGAGCGCGGTCCCCGGGACCAGGGTGGACGGGACGGAGTCCTCGGGAGTCGTCTGCCAGTCCATGGTCCGTCCATTGTCCCGGTCCGTGGACCGTCCGGGCGCCGTGTTACGTCGGTTGCGTGGCCGGATCGGGGCGGACGGGAGGCTCGGGTCGGCGCCGGCGGCGTCGTTGCGTCGGCAGGGTGGTTGCGTCGGCAGGGTGGTTGCGTCGGCAGAGTGGTTGCGGCCGCAAGGGACGACAAGACCGCTGTCGTACGACATCGACGTTGTCGCAAGCAGGCGGACGCAACAGTTGCACACGCGTGGGAACGACCAAGTCGCTGTCGTACGACAGCGATTTCGTCGTTCTGAGTCGGGTCCGGAGCCGCGGGTCCGGAGGCGCGGGTCCGGAAGGGCGAACTCGCTACTCCGGCGTGCGCCTACGCGCGCAAACCTGCCTGGGCGACCGCACGAGCTGCTGCGAGCCCGGCCTCGAGGTCCGCCTTCAGGTCCTCGACGTTCTCGATGCCCACCGACAGGCGCACGAGCCCCGGCGTCACACCGGTGGTCAGCTGCTGCTCCGGCGTGAGCTGCGAGTGCGTCGTCGACGCCGGGTGGATCACGAGCGAGCGCACGTCACCGATGTTGGCGAGGTGCGAGAACAGCGTCAGGTTGTCCACGAGCGCACGACCCGCGTCGACGCCGCCCTTCAGCTCGAACGACAGCACCGCCCCGACGCCCTTCGGTGCGTACCGCGTCGCGGCGGCGTACCAGGGGGAGGTCGGCAGGCCGGCGTACGCCACCGTCGCCACGTCCGGGTGCTGGTCGAGCCACTCGGCGATCTCCTGCGCGTTCGCCACGTGCCGCTCGATGCGGAGCGACAGGGTCTCGATGCCCTGCAGCAGCGCGAACGCGGTGTCGGGGGAGCTCGACGCACCGAGGTCGCGGAGGAGCTGCACGCGCGCCTTGATGATGTAGGCGAGCGAGTTGCCGACCGCCTCGGCGAAGACCGCCCCGTGGTACGAGGGGTCCGGCGTGTTGAACTCCGGGAACTTCTCCGGGTGCTGGGACCACGGGAACGTGCCGCCGTCGACGATGACGCCGCCGATGACCGTGCCGTGCCCACCGAGGAACTTCGTCGCCGAGTGCACCACGATGTCGGCGCCGTGCTCGAACGGACGGATCAGGTACGGCGTCGCGATCGTGTTGTCGACGATGAGCGGCACCCCGGCCTGGTGCGCGATGTCCGCGACCGTCGTGATGTCGAGCACGTTGATCTTCGGGTTACCGATCGTCTCCGCGAAGAACAGCTTCGTGTTCGGTCGGACGGCGCGACGCCACTCCTCGGGGTCGTCCTGGTCCTCGACGAAGGTCGTCTCGATGCCGAGCCGGGCGAGCGTGTACTTGAAGAGGTTGTACGTGCCGCCGTAGATCGACGACGAGGACACGATGTGGTCACCGGCCTGCGCGATGTTGAGGACGGCGTAGGTCTCCGCCGCCTGACCGCTCGCGACCAGGAGCGCACCGGAGCCCCCCTCGAGCGCGGCGATCCGCTGTTCGAGGACGTCGTTCGTCGGGTTCATGATGCGCGAGTAGATGTTGCCGGGCTTCGCGAGGGCGAAGAGGTCACGCGCCTCGTCCGAGTTCGCGAAGACGTACGAGGTCGTCTTGTAGATCGGGGTGGCGCGTGCGCCGGTCGTCGGGTCCGGCTGCGCCCCGGCGTGGACCTGCGTGGTCTCGAACCGCCACTGCGCGGCGTCGTTCTCGGTCATCTCGTGCTCCTGTCCGGTGCGGTCGGTCGTCGGGTCGCCATGCGCTCGGCCGGGAGGCTCGGCGCGTCGTCACGTCGGAGGCAACGGTACGGACGTGGCCGGGTCCACACCACCGCACCCGTCTCGTGACGTAACGAGCGTCAGGCGGGGTCGCGCCTGAAGAGCCAGCGGACGTTCGGCTCGAGGAGCCAGCGCATGCCCCTCCTGACGAACGGCTGCGCCAGGAAGAGGCTCACCGCACAGGCGAACGCGACCATCAGGAGCACGTACGGCCACGCCGAGTGCTGGCCGGCGAGGATGCCGGACTCGCGCACCGGGTAGAGCACGAACGTGTGCAGCAGGTACACGTACATCGTCGCCGCGCCGAACTGCGTGATCCAGACGTTCCGCCGGGGCACCAGCAGGAGGAACGACGCGGTGAGCAGCGCGGCGAGGAGCATCAGCCCGAAGCGCACGGCACCAGCCCACCACGCGTCCTCGCCGAGACCCGAGTACGAGTCGTCGTAGAAGAACCAGTGGTGCAGGTCGAACTCCTTGAACTGCGGGATCCACACCGCGCAGGCGACCGCCCACGCCGCGAACACCGCACCGGCCACGATCCGGAGCCGGACGACGATCCTCCGTGGCGCCTCGTACCAGCGGTCGAACAGTCCCCACTGCTTCACCTGCCAGCCGACCAGGAAGAACGGCAGCAGGCTGATCGCGCGGGAGAGCGACAGCGTGGAGTCGACGTTGTCGAAGTACCCGACACCGATGCTGAAGACGACCGCCCAGAACAGCGGCCACCGCAGCTGCGCCAGGTACGGCAGGATCAGCTTGAAGATCCCCAGCGCGAGCAGGAACCAGAGCGTCCACGTCGGCTGGGTCGGGTTGAACTTCTTGCCGCCCTCGACGAGTGACTGCACGACGGTCCAGATCGTCTGCATGATGATGTACGGCACGACGATGTCGGTGATCGTCCGACGCATGCGTTTCGCCGTGGGGGTGTCGGCGGACGAGAAGTACCCGCTGATGACACCGAACGCCGGCATGTGGAACGCGTAGATGAACGTGTACAGCGCCAGGGCATGCTCGCTCGCCGTGGTCTGCCGTTGGATCGCGTGCCCGATGACGACGAGCGTCACGGCGACGAACCGCGCAGTGTCCCACATCGGGATGCGCCGCTTCGCGCGACCTGGTTCGAGGTTCGTGGTCGGCGCAGCGGGCGCGGGAGGGGCGGCGTCCATGGTCATCCCTCGTGACGTTACCGGAACGTGACCTTCGCCGTACTGGGTACCGTTGTCGTGACATTCGTCGACGGAGCACTGGAGGCACGGACATGGCAGCACGACGCGCGGTCGTCACGGGAGCGAGCTCGGGGATCGGGGCGGCCACCGTCCGCCTGTTCCGCGAACGGGGCTGGGACGTGCTCGCCGTCGCCCGGCGTGCCGACCGGCTCGACGCGCTCGCCGCTGAGCTCGGGATCGACACGCTCACGGCGGACATCACCGACGCCGTCGACGTCGAGCGCCTGGCGACTCGCGTCGCGGAGCTCGGCGGCGCGGACGTGCTCGTCAACAACGCCGGGGGAGCGTTCGGCTCGGCGACCGTCGAGGAGTCGGACGTCGACGACTGGCGCGCCATGTTCGAGGTCAACGTCATCGGCACCAAGCGCGTGATCGCGGCGCTGCTCCCGCATCTCCGGCAGCGTGCGTCGACCACGGGCGGCGCCGACATCGTCACCGTCACGAGCACCGCCGGGTTCGTCTCCTACGAGAACGGCGGCGGGTACAACGCGGCGAAGGCCGCCGAGCACGCCCTGGTCGGTGCACTCCGCCTGGAGCTGAACGGCGAACCGATCCGCGTCGTCGAGATCGCTCCCGGGCTCGTGAAGACCGACGAGTTCGCGCTCGTGCGGTTCAGCGGGGACGAGTCGAAGGCCGCTGCGGTCTACGACGGTGTCGAGGACCCGCTCACGGCCGACGACGTCGCCGAGGCGATCGTGCACGCGGTGGAGCTGCCAGCCCATGTGAACCTCGACCTCGTCACGATCCGCCCGGTCGCGCAGTCCGCCCAGCACAAGCTGGCGCGCGGACACCTGTCGCCCAAGTCCTGACCAGACAGCCGTCGGCGGTTCTCCGCCCCGCACGCGCCCGGGCGGGGATCTCGGGTCGCGGGGGCGGGGTACCTGCCGGTACCGTGGACGGATGCCGAACAGCAGCGAACCCGCCGAGCCCTCCTCGCCGGCCGTCGTGACCGTGACGAGCGGGCCCGAGGTGCTCGGCTGGCTCGAGTTCGGGGACGCCGCTCGGCTCCTCGCGAAGGACGTCCTGTCGTCCGGCTTCGAGCCAGAGGTCGTCGTGGCCGTCGCCCGCGGCGGGCTCATCATCGCCGGTGCCGTGGCCTACGCGCTCGGCACGAAGGAGTGCGGCTCGATCAACGTCGAGTTCTACACCGACGTCGAACAGCGTCTGGACGAGCCCGTCGTGCTCGCGCCGGCGCTCGACGCCCCGAGCCTCGCCGGCAAGCGCGTGCTCGTCGTGGACGACGTCTCCGACTCCGGGCGCACCCTGGCGCTCGTCGTCGACATCATCGCGAAGGCCGGCGCCGACGTGCGGAGCGCCTGCCTGTACTCGAAGCCCGGCACCGTGCTCGAGCCCGACCACGTCTGGCGACGGGTCGACGGCTGGATCACGTTCCCGTGGAGCGCCCTCGCACCGGTGACGGCCGAGTCGTGAGCATCCACCTCGTCGGCGGCGGACCGTTCGCCGCCTCCGACGCCGCTGCGCCCTTCCTCGCCGAGGCGACCGCCCGTTCCGCCGCCGTCGGCCGCACCGTCCCGCGCATCGGGCTGCTCTCCGTCGCCGACGCGACGGGCGCGAGCCCGTCGTCGACCGCCGACATCGCGGAGGTCCTCGGCGGTGCCCGCGCGGCGGAGGTCCTCGTGACCGAGGTCGCTCCGGGCCAGCCGTTCAGCACGGCCGTCCTCAGCGACATCGACGCCCTGGTCATCGGCGGCGGGCGCACCCCCGACTACCTCGACGCGATCGCGCCGCTCGTCGACCAGATCCGCCTGCTCGTCTCCGACGGCCTGCCGTACCTCGGGTACTCGGCGGGCGCGATGATCGCGTCCGACCGTGCGCTCGTCGGCGGCTGGCGCGTCGGTGGCGTCGAGGTCTGCCCCGAGGGTGCATCGGAGGGCCTCGACGAGGTCGAGCTCCGCGAAGGACTCGGGCTCGTGGATCTGACGATCGACGTGCACGCCGTGCAGGCCGGCACGATCGCACGGCTCATCGCCAGCGCCGAGGCCGAGTTCGTCACCGCCGGGCTCGCCATCGACGAGGACACCGTCCTGGTCGTCGGTGAGGGCGCGCTCGAGGTCCGCGGGGCCGGCAGTGTCTGGCGTGTGGTCGCCGGAGACGAGTCGGTCTCCGTCGCCACGATGGGTGCGTAGCGACTCCGATGCAGGCTCAGCCGCTCGCCGAACTGGTCGACCCCGGGTGGGCCGATGCCCTCGCCCCGGTCGAGGACGACGTCCACCGACTCGGTGCGTGGCTCCGTGAGGAGACGGCCTCGGGGCGGCCGTACCTGCCCGCCGGCGCGTCCGTGCTCCGGGCGTTCGAGTACCCGTTCGACCAGGTGAAGGTGCTGGTCATCGGGCAGGACCCGTACCCGACGCCAGGACACCCGATCGGCCTGTCCTTCGCCGTCGACCCCGAGGTCCGTCCGGTGCCGCGCAGCCTCGCGAACATCTACCGCGAGCTCCACGACGACCTCGGCGTCACCCCGCCGGCGCACGGTGACCTGCGTCCGTGGTCGGAGCGGGGCGTGATGCTGCTCAACCGCGTGCTGACGGTCGGTGCCGGGGACGCCGGCAGCCACCGCGGCAAGGGGTGGGAGCGGGTCACCGAGCAGGCAGTCCGCGCGCTCGTCGCCCGGGACCGCCCGCTCGTCGCCGTGCTCTGGGGCGCGCAGGCCGGGTCCGTCCGGCCGTTCCTCGGGGACACGCCGATCGTCGCGTCGGCACACCCGAGCCCGCTCAGTGCGTCCCGCGGGTTCTTCGGGAGCCGCCCGTTCTCCCAGGTGAACGAGCTGCTCGTCGCCCAGGGTGCCGACCCCGTCGACTGGACGCTGCCCGCCCAGGTGTGACGAGCCTCCAGGCCGGTGTCGTGACCGCCTGCCGGACGCGACCCGTAGGCTCGTGATCGTGCTCGAGGAGGAATACCGCCAGCGGCGGGTGCTGCCGCGCCACCTGCGTGCGCCCGCGCCGTCCGAGACCGCGTTCGCCTGGTCGATCCGCGCCGCCGAGCCGTCGGACCTGCCGGACATCCGCGAGATCCACGCGCACTACGTGCGGAACTCGTCGGTGACCTTCGACGGCGCCGTGCTGACGTTCGCGGCCTGGAAGCAGCGGTACGACGAGATCCGTCGGCGGAAGCTCCCGTTCCTGGTCGCGGTGAACCCGTCGGGGCAGCTGCTCGGGTACGCGCTCGTCGACCCCTGGAACCCGCGTGACCGGTCGAACCACGTCGTCGAGAACTCGATCTACCTCGGGCCGGCGTCCGGCGGGAAGGGGCTCGGGCGCGCGCTGATGGAGGCGCTGCTCGACGAGTGCCGTGCTGCCGGAGTACGGGAGGTCGTCGCGGTCATCGCCGATCGGTCCGCCGATGCCTCGATCAAGCTGCACCGACGGCTCGGGTTCGAGGAGATCGGCCGCATGGGCAAGGTCGGGTACAAGTACGACCGGTGGCTCGGGACCGTCACGATGCGCCTCCGCCTGCGTGGTCCGCGCACGCGGCGCGGTGCTCGAAAGTTCCCATAACGAGCGCGATGGGAGGCTGAATCGCGCGTAGGTAGTCGGAAGAACCGGCCTCCTACGCGCGATTCGACGTTCTACGCGCGAATCGACCCGGCAGCGACTGCAGGCCCGCGTCAGCGCCCCGCGGCCTCGGCGATGAACTCGTCGCGCGTCACACCGACCATCGCGGTCGCCGCGGCTGCGGCAGCGTCGGCGTCCCCGGCGACCACGGCCCGCCCGACCGCCTCGTGCCGACCGGCAGCGGCGCCGGTCCACCGCGTGATCGTGTCGCGCGACTCCGACGTGCGGGTGCGGAGGAGCGCCTCGACGGTCCCGGCGAAGTGCCCGAACACGGCGTTGCCCGACCCGGTGAGGAGCGCGCGGTGGAAGTGGACGTCCGCCTCGAGGTAGGCGCGGCCGTCCCCGCTCGCCGCCGCGGCGACCATCTCGAGCGCCGCGGCCAGCACCGGAGCGCCGGCCTCGGCCCCACGCCCGGCGAGCAGCGACGCCGCGACGGGCTCGATCCCGAGCCGGAGTTCGAGGAGTTCGCGCTGCTGGACGAAGTACCCGTCCGAGAGTCCTCGCCACCGGATGACCGACGGCGAGAGCAGCTCCCACGACGTCACGGGCAGCACCTGGGTCCCGATGCGCTGTCGCGGCTCGACGAGTCCGAGTGACTGCAGGACGCGGAGTGCCTCGCGCACGACGGAGCGCGACACGCCGAACTCGGTCGCGATCTCCTCTGGACGCAGCACGACGCCCGCTGGCGATGCGCCGGACACGATCCGCTGACCGAGGGTGTCGAGCACCTGGGCGTGCAGTCCGCGGGGCGTGGTCATCGTTCCTCCATGCAGTACGGATCGCGCTGCGGGCGCGACGTGTGCTCCATCAGACCGGCAGACTGCCCCGACGGGTGTGTGCCGCGCGGAGGACCGACGTATAGTCTGATTAATCAGATTATTCGATGTCGCTCCGAACGGCATCGAAGCCCGGAACCAAGGCGACGGAGCCGCGCGGAAGCGTCTCCAGGAAGGGGCGCAGATGCCTCACCTCGCACCAACCAGCGCGAGCACCGTGCTCGCTGCCGGCACCGATACGGTCGATCCGTCCGGTCCGGTCTCGCAGCTCGTGATCGCGGCGCTCATCGGCATCGTCGTGATCATCGTCCTGATCACGTGGCTCAAGATCCACCCGTTCATCGCGCTGACGGTCGGCGCGGTCGGCGTCGGCATCGGCGCGGGACTCGCACCGGACAAGGCCGTGACGAGCTTCGGCGTCGGTTTCGGCGCGACCATGACGAGTGTGGGCATCCTGGTCGGGCTCGGGTCGATGTTCGGCAAGATGCTCGTCGACTCGGGCGCCGCGGACCGGGTGGTGGACACCCTCGTCCGGAAGTCGTCGAAGGCGGCGCTGCCGTGGACGATGGCGCTCATCGGCGCACTGATCGGTCTGCCGATGTTCTTCGAGGTCGGCCTGGTGCTCCTCATCCCGATCATCGTCCTCGTCGCCAAGCGCAGCGACGTGCCGATCATGAAGATCGCCGTTCCCGCCCTCGTCGGTCTGTCCACGATGCACGCGTTCGTCCCGCCGCACCCCGGCCCGCTCGTCGCGATCTCCACGGTCGGTGCGAACCTCGGCACGACACTCGCCTTCGGCATCGTGCTCGCGATCCCGGTCATCATCCTGGCCGGCCCGGTGTTCGCCCGCTTCGCGGCCCGCTGGGTCGACATCCCGGCACCCGACCTGTTCGGCTCGCGTGGCAGCGACCCGGCTCACGAAGGACGGGAGGCCCGGCGCGGCCCCGCCACGCAGGACACCGCGTCCCTGCCGAACGGCAAGAGCGACTTCACCCGCGTCATCAGCGAACCGCGCAGCCCGTCGTTTGCGGTCGCGCTGATCGGCATCCTGCTGCCGGTGGTCCTCATGCTCGCGCAGGCGATCCGCGAGGCGACGATGCCCGACGCCGCTGGTGCCTGGGTGAGCCTGCTCGACTTCCTCGGTTCGCCGATGGTCGCGATCGGACTCGCAGCGCTGTACGCGATCGTCTTCTTCGCGATCGGCGGCGGCATGGACCGCTCGGCCGTGTCCCGGTCGCTCGAGAGCGCGCTGCCGCCCGTCGCCGGCGTGCTGCTCATCGTCGGCGCGGGCGGTGGGTTCAAGCAGGTCTTGATCGACACCGGGATCGGCGGGGTGATCGCCGACGCGGTCAAGGACTCCGGGATCTCGGTGCTCCTCGTCGCATGGGTCGTCTCGGCGCTGGTCCGTGTCGCCACCGGTTCGGCCACGGTCGCGACCGTCACGGCTGCCGGCATCATGGCCCCGATCGCGCAGGACCTGTCGTCGCCGGTGGTGTCGCTCCTCGTGCTCGCGATCGGCGCGGGCTCGGTGTTCCTGTCGCACGTCAACGACGCCGGGTTCTGGCTGGTGAAGGGGTACCTCAACACCACGGTGGGGCAGACGTTCAAGACGTGGACGGTGCTCGAGTGCCTGATCTCGGTGTTCGGGTTGCTCGGCGTCCTGCTCGCGGGGGTGTTCATCCATTGAGTACGGACAACGCACTCGACGCCCGCGTCCTCGTCGTGATGGGGGTCTCCGGATCCGGCAAGTCGACCGTGGCCGAGATGGTCGCGGAGCGGCTCGGGTGGGACTTCGCCGAGGGCGACGCGATGCACCCGCAGGCGAACGTCGACAAGATGCACGCCGGGATCCCGCTCGACGACGACGACCGCTGGCCGTGGCTCGAGGTCGTCGCGAGCTGGATCCGCGACCACCTGGACTCCGGGACGAACGGTGTCGTCACGTGCTCGGCACTGAAGCGCTCCTACCGTGACGTCCTCCGGGCGCCCGGCGTGGTGTTCGTGCACGTCGCCGGCGACAACTCCTTGATCGAGGACCGGATGACGGCGAGGTCCGGGCACTTCATGCCGACGTCGCTCCTGGCGTCGCAGCTCGCCACCCTGGAGCCGCCGCAGGACGACGAGGCGCACATCACCGTCGCCGCCGACCGCACGCCGGAGGAGGAGCGCGACGAGGTGATCGAGCGGCTGGGGCTCGAACCCGGCGTCAGGTGAACTGGATCGGCGTACCGACCGGCAGCGCCGCCAGGGTCTTCGTCATCTCGGCGGAGATCCGCACGCATCCGTGCGAGCTGCCGGTCGGGTCCGGGTAGTAGTGCAGCGCCGTCAGTGCGGCGTTCCCCCCGTACGACGGGATGCGGGAGGAGTGCGCGCCGGTCAGGATGATCGGGTTGCCCTGCGTGTAGGTCACCCGCGCGTCGACGTACGCCGCTTCGACGTAGGTCGCCGTGTCGGTCGGGGTCGGGTCGTCCGGTGTGCCGAGCCGTGCCGGCTCGCTCGCCACGACCTGGCCGCTCCGGGCCACGACCGAGACGGTGTCCGCCGCGACGTCGACCCGGATCGTCCGGTCCGTGTCCACGACGCTGAAGTCGGCGGCGCGGGCCCACGCGAACGTCGCACTCGGGGCGTCGGCCACGCCACCGTCACCCGGCGTGCGGTTCCGCGCCGGGGTCGACACGAGCAGCATCCCGCCGTCGACGCCTGCGGAGCGACCCCACACGGCGGTGGCGGCGGGGAGCTCCACCGTCGACACCGTCGCCGAGAGCGTCCCGATGGGTGCAGCGTCGGCGTCCGGGCTGGCGTACAGCGCGACGAGCTGCTCGTTCGGGGTCGCGATCTGCCAGCCGTTCTCGGGGTGGACGTCCGAGCCGTCGAGGAGCCCGGGGATCACCGCGTCGTGGAACGCGAGCGGCAACGCCGCGAGTTCCGCCGCCGACGGTGCCGCGGGCACGGCGGCGAGGGTCGGCGTCGGCGTCGGCTGCCGGACGGCGGCGGTCGTCGGTGGGCTCGCCTGGTCGCGGTCCGGTACCAGGGCGAGCCCGACGCACACGACGGTACCGACGAGGGCAGCACCGGCCACACTCGTCACGATCCACGTCCGCCGTCGCACCACGGGCCTCCTGTCCGGTCCTAGCGTTCCGTGACGCGGCCGGCCTCGACACGCCACTGGCGGTCCAGCCGGACCGTCTCCAGCATCCTCCGGTCGTGCGTGACCAGCAGCAGCGTGCCGTCGTACGAGTCGAGTGCCTGTTCCAGCTGCTCGATCGCCGGCAGGTCGAGGTGGTTCGTCGGCTCGTCGAGGACCAGGACGTTCACGCCGCGGGCCTGCAGCAGCGCGAGGCCGGCGCGCGTGCGTTCGCCGGGGGAGAGCTCGCCGGCCGCGCGGCCCACGTGGTCCGCCTTGAGACCGAACTTGGCGAGCAGGGTCCGGACCTCGGCGGTGGCCAGCTCCGGCACGAGGCCCTCGAACACCGCGGCGAGGGGCTCCGTGCCGGTGAACAGCCCGCGGGCCTGGTCGATCTCGCCGACCGCGACGCTCGACCCGGAGCTCGCCGTGCCGGTCGTCGGCGACTGCTTGCCGAGCAGGGCGCGGAGCAGCGTCGACTTGCCGGCGCCGTTGGGGCCGGTGATGCCGATGCGGTCCCCGCCGTCGACCTGCAGCGACACCGGACCGAGCGTGAAGTCGCCCTGCGTGAACGTGGCGTCGGACAGGGTCGCCACGACCGCGGAGCTCCTCGGCGCCTGGCCGATCGTGAACTCGAGCTGCCACTCCTTGCGGGGCTCCTCGACCTCGTCGAGGCGTGCGATGCGGGACTCCATCTGGCGGACCTTCTGCGCCTGCTTCTCGCTCGATTCCGAGGCCGCCTTGCGCCGGATCTTGTCGTTGTCCGGTGCCTTCTTCATCGCGTTCCGGACGCCCTGGCTCGACCACTCCCGCTGCGTCCGGGCCCGCGACACCAGATCCGCCTTCGTCGACGCGTACTCGTCGTAGGCGTCCCGCTTGTGCTGGCGGGCGATCTCGCGTTCTTCCAGGTAGGCGTCGTAGCCGCCGCCGAAGAGCCGGTTCGACGACTGCGCGAGGTCGAGCTCGAGGACGCCGGTGACCGACCGCGCGAGGAACTCGCGGTCGTGGCTGACGAGGACGACCCCGCCGCGGAGGCCCGTGACGAACGCCTCCAGCTTCGCCAGACCGTCGAGGTCGAGGTCGTTGGTGGGTTCGTCGAGCAGGACGACGTCGAACCGGGACAGCAGCAGCGCTGCCAGTCCGACCCGTGCGGCCTGACCGCCGGACAGCGACGTCATGAGCGCGTCCGTGTCCACCGTCAGCCCGAGGTCCGCGAGGACGGCCGGGACGCGCTCGTCGAGGTCGGCCGCGCCCGACGCGAGCCACCGGTCGAGCGCGGTGGAGTAGCGGTCGGCGGCGTCCGCCGGGGCATGCGGGTCCCCGAGGGCAGCCGCGGCGGTGTCCATCTCCGCGGTCGCCGCGGTGCAGCCGGTCCGTCGTCCGAGGTACCCGGTCACGGTCTCCCCGGTGACCCGCTCGTGTTCCTGGGGCAGCCAGCCGACGAACGCGTCGGCCGGGGCGAGCGACACGGTGCCCGCGCGCGGCTCGTCGACGCCCGCGAGGAGCCGCAGCAGGGTGGACTTGCCGGCGCCGTTCACGCCGACGATGCCGATCACGTCCCCGGGGGCGACCGTGAGGTCGAGCCCGTCGAACAGTGTGCGTGCGGCATAGCCGCCGGCGAGGCCCTTGACGACGAGCGTGGCGGTCATGGTGCAATCGTCCCATGGACGCATCAGTGGCCGTGGTCGGGCCGGGAGCCATCGGGACCGTCGTCGCCGCAGCACTGCACGACGTCGGTCGGACGCCGCTGTTGTTCGGTCGCACGGCTCGGGACCACCTGGAGCTCGTGGACGCGTCCGGGCGGATCGTGGTGCCCGGGCCCGTCCAGACCGATCCGCGCGCCGTGACGGACCCCGTGGACGTCGTGCTCCTCGCCGTGAAGGCGACGCAGGTACCGGCGTGCGCGCCCTGGCTCGCCGTGCTCTGCCGACCGGGCACCGTGGTGTGCGTGCTGCAGAACGGAGTCGAGCAGGTCCGTTCCCTCGCGCCGCACGTCGCGGGTGCCGACGTCGTGCCGTCGGTGGTCTGGTTCCCGGCCGAGACGCAGCACGACGGCACCGTCTGGCTCCGTGCGACGCCGCGGCTGACCCTGCCGGACGGGCCGGGTACCGGAGCCCTGCTGCGCGCGCTGGACGGCACACGGGTCGAGGTCGACGTGGCGCAGGACTTCACGAGCGTCGCGTGGCGGAAGCTCCTGCAGAACGCCGTCGCCGGCCTCATGGTCCTCACCGGGCGTCGTGCCGGGATGTTCGCGCGTGACGACCTCTCGCGGCTCGCGCACGACTACCTGCGCGAGTGCCTGCTCGTCGCCCGTGCGGAGGGGGCGGACCTCGGCGACGACGTGCCCGACGCACTCGTCGAGCAGTTCCGGGGCTCGCCCGCCGACATGGGGACCTCGATCCTCGCCGACCGGATCGCGGGGAACCCGCTCGAGTGGGACGTGCGGAACGGCGTGGTGCAGCGACTCGGAGCGGCCCACGGCATCCCCACACCCGTGAGCGACGTGCTCGTGCCGCTCCTCGCCGCCGCGAGTGACGGACCGGGCTGATCCCGTGGCAGGATCTCCGGTGTGCTGACCGCGGTGTTCCTGCTCGTCGCCGGGGTCCTCGCCGGCGTGATCGGCACCGCTGGCGGCATCACGTCGCTCGTCGCCTACCCCGCGCTCCTCGCCGTGGGTGTGCCGCCCCTCGCCGCGAACGTCACGAACTCGGTCGCGCTGCTCGGCAGTGGTGCGAGCTCCGCCCTGCGCGCCCGAGCGGACCTCGTCGGACACGGCCCGACCCTGCGGCGGTGGATGCCGATCACGGTGATCGTCTCCGCGGCGGGCGCGGTGCTGCTGCTCCTCACGCCGTCGCACCTGTTCGACCGGATCGTGCCGTTCCTCGTGGCGGCCGGGTCGGTGCTGCTCCTGGCGCAGCCGTGGATCGACCGGCGGCGCGGATCGGCCACGATGCGGCCAGGGGTCGCGACGACGAGCGTCTCGGCGGTCTCGCTCTACAACGGGTACTTCGGCGCGGGGTCCGGCGTGCTCATGATCGCCGTGATGCTCCTGGACGGGGAGCCCGTGCTGCACCGGGCGAACGCGCTGAAGAACGTGCTCCTGCTCGCGGCGGACGTCCTGCCAGCGGTGGCGTTCGCGCTGTCCGGGACCGTGGTGTGGGCGATGGTGTGGCCCCTCGGCATCGGGGCGGTCGTCGGTGGCCTGATCGGACCGAGCGTCGCGCGTCGCGTCCCGCCGACGCCGCTGCGCATCGCGATCGCCGTCTGCGGGTTCGTGCTGGCCGTGTACCTGTTCGTCGAGGCGTGACGCGGGACCGTTCCGGGTCAGCGTCGGGCGTCCGCCGGCACGCCGGGATCACCGGGTCAGCGTCGGGCGTCCGCCGGCACGCCGGGATCACCGGGTCAGCAGCTCGATCCACTCCGCGCGCTCGGTGAGCAGGCGACGCTGCCGCGCGCGACCATCAGCGGTCGAGTGCTCGTCGCGTCGGCTGAACCGCAGGAGGTCGAGGAACACCACGGCCACGCACGCGCGGAACACCACCGGTTCGGCAGCGTCCGTCCCGGCGGCGACGATGCGCACGAGCGCGTCCTGGTCGACCCGGTCGTGGCTCAGCAGCGTCGCGAGATCGAACGCTCGCGGCCCGCTGCCGATCGCCTCGACGTCGACCACGCCGCTGACCGAGCCCCCGTCGAACAGGACGTTGGCCGGCCGGAAGTCCCCGTGCACCATGTCCGTGCGCGGCCACGTGGCGCGGTCCGCGTCCAGGAGGAGTCGGTCGCAGACGTCGAGCATCGGCCTGGGCGCGCCGGACTCCGCGCGGAGCCGTTCCCGACCCGCTCCGATCTGCTCCTGCAGGAAGTCCGTCCAGCAGTGCTCCGGCGACGGGTCGATCCCGGCCTGCGACTCGACGACCGCGATCAGCGCCTCCGCCGTCGCCGTGTCCACGTCGTCGGACGTGTGCCCCGGGCACCACTCCTGGATCTGGTAGCCGATGCCCGCTCTGGTCGTCCCGGCGGTGAGCCACGCCGGCGTCGGGTAGCCCGCGTGCCGAGCGACGTCGACCGCGCCCCGGGCGGCGACGATCCGCGCCGCCCACTCCGCGTCCGCCGTCGTCTTGAGGACGGCAGCGGAGTCGTCCTCGGCGCGGACCAGCCAGGCGCCGGTCTGCCGACCACCGTCGAGCCGTTCCGCGAGGTGCCAGCGCCGCCCCGTCACGGCCGACGCGTCGCGGAGCGCTGCCTCGGCCTGTGCACGGTCCGTCGTCATCGGCGCACGCGTTCCACGATCATCCGGGCGACCGCCGGCGCCGGGGTCGTGGTCGTGTCGACCACCTCGGCCGCGCCGCCCGTGCCGTTCAGCCATACGATCACGGCACCGACGCTAGCGCGACGCGGGTCGGGAAGCCGGGACGTCGACGATCCGCTCGGCACCGACGACCGGGGCGAGCGTGCCGGCCGACGTGGCTGCGAGGTCCGCCACGAGGATCGGGATCGCCGGGGCGGGGACCCACAGTTCGAAGGTCGCGGCCGTCCCGTACCTGGTCTCCGCCAGCGTCGAACCGTGGTGCCGCACCCAGTCGCGCAGCACGTTGTCGACCCGCCCGGCATCCGCGTGCTGGACCTCCACGGTCACCGACGTCAGGGCTTCGCGGCGGACGGTCTCGGCACGGTCGAGTGCTTCGGACACCGACGTCGAGTACGCGCGGACGAGTCCGCCGGCACCGAGCTTGACGCCGCCGAAGTACCGCGTCACGACCGCCACGACGTCGGTCAGTTCGCGGCGTCGCAGGACCTCGAGCATCGGCACGCCAGCGGTGCCGGACGGTTCGCCGTCGTCCGAGGAGCGCGCCTGGTCACCGAGGACGCCGGTCACCATCGCGGTGCAGTTGTGCCGCGCGTCCCAGAACCGCTTCCGGACCTCGGCGATCGCCTGGTCCGCCGCGTCCGGGTCGGACACCGGGACGACGGTGGTGACGAACCGCGACTTCGTGATGACGATCTCGTGCTCGACCGTGGCAGCGATCGTGGACGGGTACCGGCGGCTCACCCGTCGAGCGTACCCGCGCGGGGGTCCCGCTCAGCGGCCGGCAGGGACGAGGACCAGGGCGAATAGGCTCGGGAACCGTGTTCGAACTCCACCACCTCTCCGCGCAGGAACTCTGGGACTGGATCCGTCGCGGCGACACCACGGCCCGCGAAGCGACCGAGCACTTCCTCGCCCGCATCGAGCGGTTGGACCCGGGACTCGGCGCCTTCGTGACGGTCACCGCGGACGCTGCGCGCGAACGAGCCGACCGTCTCGGCCACCTGGTGCCGACGTCGAGACCGCTGTGGGGCCTCCCGTCCGGGGACAAGGACCTGTACGACCGCGCCGGTGTGCCCACCGGATCCGGGACGGCGTCGTTGCCGGAGCGGCCGGCGACGGCCGACCACCCGCTCGTGGCGGCGCTCGACGCCGCCGGTGCGGTGAGCCTCGGCAAGACGGCGAGCCCGGAGTTCGGGATGTCGTCGTCGTCCGAGACGGCGCGCGGTGTCACGCGCAACCCGTACGACACGAGCCGGGCTCCTGGTGGGTCGTCGAGCGGCGCGGCGGTCGCGGTCGCGGCGGGACTGCTGCCGGCGGCGGTCGGCTCGGACGGCGGGGGATCGGTGCGGATCCCCGCTGCCGCGACGGGCCTCGTCGGGCTGAAGCCGAGCCGGGGCCGCGTACCGTCGATGCCCGGGCGCTCGGGCGTGGGCGGGCTCTCGGTGGCCGGGCCGCTGACGCGCACCGTCGCCGATGCGGGCATGTACCTGGACGCACTCGTGGCGCCGACGGGCCTCGACGAGCCCGCGCCGTACGCGCTCGTCACACCGGACGTCGGTGACGGACCGTTCACCGCGGCGGCCGTGCGTGGCGAGGGGCGGTTCGTCCTCGGCGTGCTCGACGGGTCGCCGTGGGACGACACGGTCGACGTCGTGGTCGATCCGGCGGCACAGGCGGCTGTGGACACCGCACTCCGGGTGTTCGGCGAGCTCGGCCACGGCATCGAGGACGTCGCGATGCCGCGTGTGCCGTACGCGTCGGCGTTCCGGGTCGCATGGGAGAGCTCTGCCGCGCGGCTGCCGTCCGTCCCCGGCATCGACCTGTCCGCGCTCACCCCGCTGGTGGCCTGGCTGGTCGCCAGGGGCCGGGCGCTGACGGGGACGCAGGTCCTCGACGCGATGACCGCGCTCGACCTGTTCTCGACGACGCTCATCGGCGCGTTCAGCCGCTTCGACGCCGTCGTCACGCCGACGCTCGCGCTCACCCCGCGTCCGCTCGGCTGGTACGGCGAGGACCCCGAGGAGGACTTCCGCCGCCAGTGCGCGTACTCGCCGTGGACGTCGATGGCGAACGTGGCGGGGCTCCCGGCGATCACGCTGCCGGTCGGGGTGACCGAGGACACGCACCCGGACGGTGGTGGGCTCCCGATGGGCGTGCAGCTCATCGGCCGGCCGGGAGGGGAGCGCACGCTGTTGGCGCTCGGCGCGCAGCTCGAGCGGCGCATCCGCTGGCAGCGGAGGCACCCACCGGTCTGGTGAGGCCGGTCGGCACCGGCCCCGCCCGCGGACGCACCCAGGCGGGAGGCTCGTGGCGGCCCCGCGCCGACCCTCCCGTCCGGCCCGTGTCAGGTGCTCCCGCCGCTCTGGTCTCGGCTCCCCGCCGGTCGGGTCGGCTCCCCGCCGGTCGGGTCGGCTTCCCGCCGGTCGGGTCGGCTCGTGACTGGTCACGACATCCCGTTGGTTGATCGTCGAGTGGTCGGGGGCCGTCGTCTGCGCTGCGCGCGGCCGACGACGTCCGACCACTCGACGTACGTGAGCGGGGTGTTGTGACCAGTGGGCGAGGGGCCAGGGGGCCAGGGGGCGAGGGACCAGTGGGCGACGCGCCCGCGCGCCCGCGCGCTCGCGCGCTACGGGAGCGTGGGGGCGGCGTCGACCAGCGCGCGGGTCAGCGGGTGCGCAGGGGCGTCGAGCAGGGACACCGGACCGTGCTCGACGATGCGGCCGGCCGACATCACCGCGACCGAGTCGCACAGCCGCTGCACCACGCCGATGTCGTGCGACACCAGGACGAGCGTCAGCCCGAGTTCCGCGGCGAGCGAGTGGAACAGGTCGATCACCCGCGCGCGGACGACCACGTCAAGGGCACTCATCGGCTCGTCCCCGAACAGGATCCGCGGCCCGTGCACCACCGCCCGGGCGATCGCGATGCGCTGCCGCTGCCCACCCGAGAACTCGTGCGGGTACCGGTCGGCAGTGTCGGCGGGCAGGTCGACCCGCGACAGCGCCGACGCCACGAGCGCCGCGTGCGACCCCGGGATCCGGAGCGCGCGCAGCGGCTCCCCGACGATCGCCCCCACGCGCATCCGCGGGTCCAGCGACGAGTACGGGTCCTGGAACACCACCCCGGTCTCGCGACGGAACCAGCGCATCGCGGCCGCGGACCCGGACGCGACCACCGGACGACCGCCGGCCGACACGGAGCCTGCGGAAGGGGCCTCCAGTCCGGCCAGCAGGCGGACGAGGGTCGACTTGCCGGAACCGGACTCCCCGATGATCCCGAGCCGCGCACCGTCGGGCACCGTCAGGTCCACGCCGTCCACGGCGGTGCGGACCGGGCCGGGCTCGAACGGGCCGCGGCGGGGGAGTCGGTACGTGCGGTGCAGTCCGACTGCTTCCAGGGCGGTCACGGGGTCCTCCTCGCGGTGGCGCGGGCAGCATCGACGAGTGCGCGCGTGGCGGGGTGCTGCGGGGCGGCGAGGAGGTCGGCGACCGTTCCCGTCTCGACGACCCGGCCGGCGTCGAGCACGACGGCCGTGTCCGCGATCCGGGCGAGCACGGCGAGGTCGTGCGTCACGAACAGCACGGAGACGTCGAGTCCCTCGAGCAGGTCGAGGATCCGCGCCTCGGTCGTGACGTCGAGCGCCGTCGTGGGTTCGTCGGCGACGAGGAGGTCCGGCCGGCCGGCGATCGCCATCGCGATGCAGATGCGCTGCCGCTGCCCACCGGAGAGCTGGTGCGGGTACTGCCGGAGCAGCGACGCGGGGTCCGGGAGCCCGACCTGCTGGGCGAGTTCGACCGCTGCGCGGTCGGCAGCCCGCCGGTCGAGTCCGCGGTGCAGTCGGAGCGGCTCGGCGATCTGCTTCCCGACGCGACGGAGCGGATCGAGCGCGGTGCCCGGCTCCTGGAACACCATGCCGATCCGCGCGCCGCGGAACGCGGCACGCGACCGGTCGGGCATCCCGACGAGCTCCTCGCCGTCCAGCCGGATGCTGCCGGTCACGTCGGCGCCGCTCGGCTCCAGGCCCATCAGCGCCAGCGACGTCATGGACTTGCCGGATCCGGATGCGCCGATCACGCCGACCCGCCGGCCGGGAGGCACGGTGAACGAAACGCGGTCCAGGACCGTCCGCCCCGTGATGCGGACCGACAGGTCACGCACCTCCAGTCCGCCGGCCGCGGTCGTGCCAGTGGTCGCCGCGCTGGTCACGTCGGTGGGCGTCATGCGATCCCCTCGGTCCCGGTCACCCGTGCGGCATCCGTGCCCGGCACGGGTCCGGTGCCCGGCGCACGGTCGGCGTCCCGCGCGGCGTCGCCCGTCGTCAGGCGCGGGTCGGAGGCGTCGCGGATGGCGTCGCCGAGCAGCGAGAGCGCGGCCACGACGAGGGCGATCGCCGCACCCGGCCACGTCGCGCTCCACGGGTGCACGCCGATGTAGGTCTGCAGGTCGGACAACAGGCTGCCCCAGGACGCCGTCCCGGAGCCCGCGCCGTAGCCGAGGTAGGACAGGCCCGCCTCGGCGAGGACCGCGGTCGCCATCGCGAGCGAGAGCTGCACGGTGAACAGCGGCGCGGCGTTCGGGACGAGGTGCCGGACGAGCACGCCCCACGGTCCGACGCCGGACGCCTTGGCTGCGACGACGTAGTCGCTCCTGGCGATGCGACGGATCTCCCCGCGGGCGACGCGGGCGATCGTCACGCCGAACGCCAGGCCGACCGACACGATGACGACGCCGAGCGACCCGCCGAAGATCGCGGTGAGGAGCATCGCCGTGAGCAGCGTGGGGAAGGCCACCAGGATGTCGAGGAGCACGGCCATGCCCTCGCGCACCCACCGCGCGGTGAGCGCCCCGATCGCCGTGAGCACGATGCCGACGACACTCGCGATGACCCCGGATCCGACCGCGACGATGACGGTGGTGCGGGTGCCGGCGAGCAGGTAGCTCGCGATGTCGCGCCCGACCCCGTCGGTGCCGAACCAGTGCGCGCCGCTCGGCGGCTCCCACTGGTGGAACGGGTCCGTGCGGAACGGGTTCTCCGGCGTCCAGAAGAGGGACACGACGGCGAGCACCACGAGCAGGCCGAGCACGACGACGGCGAACACGCCCGTCGGCCGGGCGACGATGCGGCGGAAGGCCGTCACGACGCCTCCCGCTGTCGGGGGTCGAGCGCACGGTGGACGACGTCCACGGCGAACCCGACCAGGAGCACCAGGCCGGTGAGGACGAGCAGCTCGGACTGCACCTTCGTGATGTCGCGGCGACCGACGTCGGTCACGAGCATCCGCCCGACGCCCGGCAGCGAGAACAGCTGCTCGACGACGACCGCGCCGACGAGGAGCCCGGCGATCTGCACGCCGAGGACCGCCAGCACGGTGAGCGCCACGCTCGGCAGGCCGTGCCGGACGAGCGCGCCGTTCCGGGTCAGCCCGATCGCCGCGGCCGTCCGGACGTGGTCGGCGTCGAGCACCGACAGTGTGGCGGAGCGGGTGAAGCGGAGGATGACGGCGCCCTCGACCGCACCGATCGTCAGCGCGGGGAGCACCAGCGACGAGAACGCCCGTCCGGGTTCCGACCAGCCGTCGAGCGGGAAGCCCTGCGTCGGCAACCAGTGCAGGGTCACCGCGAAGAGCGCGACGAGCAGCATCCCGGCCCACACGATCGGGACCGCGGCGACCGCCTGGGCGACGAAGGCGATGACCGCACCGCCCGCCCGTCGACGGAGCACGGCTGCGATGACCCCGAGCGGGACGCCGAGCACGAGGGCGGCGGCGAGCGACATACCAGCGAGGGGGAGCGTCACGCCGAGCTTCTCGGTGATCTCCGGGGCGACCGCACCGTCGGTGACGAGCGACCGACCCAGGTCCCCGCGGAACACGCCGCCGATCCAGTCGAGGTACTGCACCACCACGGGGCGGTCGAGGCCCAGCTGCTGCCGGAGCTCCTCGACCTGCGCCGGGGTGGCCTGCGTGCCGGCGACGATCTGCGCGACGTCGCCGGGCAGCACGCGGAGCGTGGCGAAGATGATGATGCTCGCCACGAGCAGACCGACGACGAGCAGCAGCAGTCGCCCGACGAGGAACCGGGTCACGGAACGATGCTAGTTGGCTCGGTGCTCACTTCACCGCGAGCTTCGAGAGGTCGAAGCGCGAGTTCGTGCCGTCGAAGGGCACCCCGGTGACGCCCTTCCGGACGGCCGTGATCGACGTCGACGTGTACAGCCACTCGCCGGCCGCGTCCTCGCTGACGATCTTCGCTGCCTTCTTCAGGTCGGCCGCCTTCTCGTCCGCGCTGGTCGCCGCGACCGAGTCTGCGTAGAGCTGCTGCACCTCGGCGTTGTCGTACCCGAAGTAGTAGTCCGGGTTCGCCCAGTTGCCGAAGTCACGGGCCTCGACGTGGTCGACCATCGAGAGCTGGAAGTCCTTCTTCTCGAAGACCTGCGAGAGCCAGGTGGCGAAGTCGACGCGCTTGACCGTCAGGGTGATCCCCACGTCGGCGAGCTGCGACTTCAGCACGTCGCCGATGGTCGACGGGTAGATGTTCGCGTAGGTCAGCGTGAGGTCGAGCTTCGGTGAGCCGGCCTCGGCCAGCAGCTTCTTCGCGTTCGACGGGTCGTACGCGTCGATGTCGGTCAGGTCCTCGTAGCCAGGGTCCAGCTGGGGGATCGGGCCGCCCTGCTCGACGCCCGTGCCACCGATGGCCTTGATGATCGCCTTGGAGTCGATCGCCTGCCGGATCGCCTGGCGCACCCGCTTGTCGGTGAACGGCGCCGCCTGGTCGTTGAACGCGAGCGTGTACTTGTCGGTCGTCTTGCCCGTGTGGAGCGAGATGTCCGAGGAGTTCTGCAGCTGGCTCTTCAGCGTGCCGTCGACGGCGGTCTGCACGTCGAGGTCCCCGTTCGCCATCGCGTTCACGGCCGTCGAGGGCTGCGTGATGTACCGGAAGACGATCTTCGCGACCTTCGCCTTCGTGCCCCAGTAGTCCGCGTTCCGCTTGAACGTCAGGGAGTCGCCCTGCTTCCAGCTCGCGACCTCGTACGGTCCGGTGCCGTTCGCGGTGTCCGAGCGGTCGTTCTTCGCCGCCTTCTCCAGCACGAGGCCCGAGCGCCCGGTGAGGTTCCAGAGCAGGTCGGAGTCCGGCTTCGACAGCTTCAGGACGACGGTGTCCGCCGAGGGTGACGCGATCGACGAGACGTTCGCGAGCTTCGCCGAGTCGACGTACGACGCGTTGTCCTTGACCTGCTGCAGCGACCAGACGACGTCGTCCGCGGTGACGGGCTTGCCGTCCTGGAAGGTGGTGCCCTTGCGGAGCGTGAACGTGTACGTCAGGCCGTCGCTCGACACCTCGTGCTTCGACGCGAGCACGTCGTGGACGTCACCGTCGGCCGTGCGCCCGACGAGGCCCTGGTACACGTTGTCGATGAGGACCTGGTCGAGCGCAGCGCCCGACTGGGTGCGGATGTCGAGGCTCGTCGGCTCGAGGACCAGGCCGACCCGGACCGTGGCGTCGGTGCCGCCGGTCTCGTTCGACGATCCGGCGCAGCCCGCCAGCGCGATGCCGGTGACGAGTGCAACGGCGGTCGCGACCATCGCGGTGCGACGGCGGCTGCGGGGGAGGGAGAAGCTCATGGGTTGTGGGTTCCTTCCGGCGCTGGAACGACGGTCGTCGCGCGCGCTCGGAAGAGGCTACCGGCGCGCGGGGGTTTCTTCGATCCCGTGCAACGAACCGTTACGAGCCGCCCATTCCCGGATCGCCGCCGCGAGCTCGAGCGGCGCCTGCGTCTGCACCGCGTGCCGTGCCTCGACCGTGACGATCGTCGCGTCGGGGAGTCGTTCCGCGAACGTGGTCACCAGCTTCGGGGACACGTAGCCCCGGTCGCCGCGGACGAGCAGGATCGGCACGTCGAGCGACTCCAGGTCGGGCCAGGCGTCCGCGAACCGACCCACCGACGAGGTCCGTCCCTCCGGCAGGTGTGGGAAGTGGTGCCGTCGTACGAGCGTGCCGTCCTGACCGAGCCGGGTGGTGTGCCGGGCCTCGCGGAGGAGCACCTCGCGGTCGTCACCGACGCGGGCCTCGATCGCCCGGTCGACGACCTCGTCGAGGGACGTGAACGGCGGTTCCGACTCCAGCGCCCGCGCGATCCGGTCCACGGCACGCTGGGCGAAGTCCGGGGACATGTCGACGAGCACGAGTCCGGTGACGCGTTCCGGAGCGGTGGCGGCGAGGCGCGCCGCGAGGATCGCACCGAGGGAGTGCCCGACGAGGGCCCCCGGCGGCACGTCGAGCGCGTCCATCGCGGCGAGGACGGTGGGTGCGGTCGCGGACGCCGCGTAGTCGGCGTCGTCCCGCCATGCCGACCGGCCGTGGCCTGGGAGGTCCAGGGCGACGGCCGGCTGGCCGACGGCGATCGCCGTCTGGTCGAAACTGTGGGCGTCGATCCCGAGCCCGTGCAGGTAGGTGATCCGAGCCTCCCGGCCCGGCACCGCCGGATCCTGCCACCGGATCGCGGAGACGGCACCTCCCGTCGCTGTCCGGATCTCCTGCCGGGAGGCGCGGAGCGGCTCCGCCACGCCGCTCGCGCGGGCGAGGTCGGCCAGGTCGCGGAATTCGTCGTCGGAATCGGGCACGAGCGTCAGTCTCGCAGGTGGTCGCGGCCCTGGAGTCGTTAGGTAAGGCATGCCATACTCGAATCGTGGCAGCCCGGTACCGTGTCTTCTCCGTCCGCGTGGCAGCCGTCACCTCCCTCACCCCGCACTTCGTCCGGGTGACGCTGACCGGTGACGAGCTCGGCGCGTTCTCCTCGGTCGGGCTCGACCAGCGGATCAAGGTCGTCCTGCCGATCCCCGGGCTCGGGTTCACGGACCTGCCGGACGGCGAGGACTGGTACGCGGCCTGGCGTGCACTGCCCGACGAGGCGCGGAACCCGCTCCGCACCTACACGGTGCGCTCGTTCCGCCCGGACGCCCACGAGCTCGACATCGACTTCGTCGCCCACGGTGACGCCGGTCCCGCGTCGCGCTGGGTGTCGTCGTGCCGGGTCGGCGACGAGCTCCGGATCGTCGGGCCCGCGGTGCCGTCGTCACCGGCGGAGCTGCCGACGGGTGCCGCCGAGTTCGCGCCCGGTTCCGCGAACCGGATCCTGCTCGCTGGCGACGAGACCGCCGCTCCGGCCATCTGCGCGATCCTCGAAGCCCTCGACGTCAGCACCGTCGGACACGTCTTCATCGAGGTGCCGACCGATGCGGACCGGCTGCCGGTCACCGCGCCCGCCGGGGTCGAGGTCCGCTGGATCGCCCGGAACGGCGCATCCCACGGCGTGCGGATGACGGACCAGGTGCACGCGTGGGCGTCGACGGCGGTGGCCGGTGGTGCCTGTTCCTCCTCGGACGAGCTGGTGGACGTGGACGTCGACCAGCAGGTCCTCTGGGACATCCCGCCCGTGACCGACTCGCAGCTCTACGCCTGGATCGCCGGGGAAGCCGGCTGCATCAAGGAGCTCCGGCGACACCTCGTGCGTGGCGTCGGGCTCGACCGCAAGCAGGTCGCGTTCATGGGGTACTGGCGGCACGGCAAGGCCGAGAACTGAGCGCCGCGGCTCCGTCGGCGGTGGCTGCTCCGGCCACGGCGCTGGGCGCCAGGGGCCTGACACTCGCCTACGACGACCGGGTCGTCGTGGACGGACTCGACGTCGACATCCCCGACGGTGAGCTGACCGTCATCGTCGGACCGAACGCGTGCGGGAAGTCCACGCTGCTGAAGTCGCTCGCGCGGACGCTCAAGCCGACCGCCGGCACGGTCTACCTCGACGGTGCACCCATCTCGTCGTTCCGCCCGAAGGCCGTCGCGCGCCGCGTGGCGATGCTGCCGCAGACCCCGATCGCCCCCGACGGGATCACCGTCCGCGACCTCGTGTCCCGCGGACGCTTCCCACACCAGGACCTGTTGCACCCGACGTCCGGCTCCGACCGCATCGCCGTGCAGCGGGCCCTCGAACAGACGGACACGGTGTCGCTCGCCGACCGGGCGGTCGGAGAGCTCTCCGGTGGGCAGCGACAGCGGGTGTGGATCGCCATGGTGCTCGCGCAGGAGACCGACATCGTCTTGCTCGACGAACCCACGACGTTCCTCGACATCGCGCACCAGTACGACGTGCTCGAGCTCGCGGCGACGTTGCACACGGCCGGTCGGACCGTCGTCGCGGTACTGCACGACCTCAACCAGGCCGCGCGGTACGCGACGCACGTGATCGCGATGCGGGCGGGGTCGATCGTCGCGTCCGGTCCGCCGGCGTCGGTCCTGACGGCGGACCTCGTCGAGGACGTGTTCGGGCTGCCGTGCGTGGTCGTCCCCGACCCCGAGACGGGCACGCCCCTCGTGGTCCCGCGCCGCCCGCGCTGAAGCGCGCTGCGCGCGGTCCCGTCCGCCGCGTTCGCCCCGGTCCCGCCGCGTTCGCCCCGTTCCCGCCGCGTTCCCGCCGCGTCCGCGTCGAGATGCACGGCGGGGTGTGGCCACGTGTGCCCCGACTGGTGTGCCCCGACTGGCCACAACACCCCGCTCAGCTTCGGCGAGTGGTCGAAGATCGTCGTCCTACAGCCGGGCGGGCGACAGTTCGTGGCCACTCGACGAACGCGAGCGGCGAGTCACGACCACTCGCGGGCGGGCGCGGGCGGCGCGGGCGCGGAGGGACTAGCGGTAGCCGCCGTCCTCCAGGCCTGCCTCGATCTCGAAGCGGTTGCGCTGGGGATCGCGACCGGCGACCGCGTACAGGAACGGCATGAGCATGCCGTACCGGCGCCACTGCGACACGTGGACGCGTTCGTGCCGGAGCACCCGGTCGCCGTCGTTGTCCCTGGTGAGGTACACCGACCCGACGCACGTGCCGCCGCGACGGAACACCCACCGTGGCAGTCCCGAGCACACGATCACCCCGTCGACCCGGCGGATCGGGCCGGTCGACAGCGGGACGCCGATCGACAACCCGACGAGCGTCGCGAACGCCCAGCCCGCCCACGACACGGGGGAGTCGAGCAGCGGGTTGCGCATCCGCTACTCCGGGCGGCCGTAGGTCTCGAGGAGGCGCAACCAGATCTCGTTCATGGTCGGGTACGCGGGGACGGCGTGCCACAGGCGGTCGAGCGGAACCTCTCCGACGACGGCGATCGTCGCGGCCTGGAGCATCTCCGCGACGTCCTGGCCGACGAAGGTCATGCCGACGACGACCCCGCGGTCCTCGTCGACGACCATGTTCGCGCGCCCCGTGTACCCGTCCGCCTGCAGGGCGGCGCCCGCGATGTTCCCGAGCTCGTACTCGACGGCGCGGACGTTCAGCCCCTGCTGCTTCGCCTTCGCCTCGGTCAGGCCGACGCTCGCGACCTCCGGGTCCGTGAAGGTCACCTGCGGTGCCGCGGCGTGGTCGGCCGTGGCGACGTGCGCGCCCCACGGCTCGGTGTGCAGCGGCGTGCCCTGGTACCGCGCGGCGATCGCCTCGCCGGCGGCACGCGCCTGGTACTTGCCCTGGTGGGTGAGGAGCACGCGGTGGTTGACGTCGCCCACGGCGTACAACCAGTCCGTCCCCGTCACGAGCATCGTGTCGTCGACGTCGAGCCAGTCACCCGCGGTGAGCCCGACGGACTCGAGCCCGAGGTCGGCGGTGTGCGGCGTGCGCCCGGTGGCCGCGAGGACCTCGCTGGTGATGACCGTGGTGCCGTCGTCGAGGGTGGTGGTGACGAGTCCGTGCTCGTCACGGTCGACGCGCGTCGGGTTCACGCCCGTGCGGACGTCGATCCCGGACTCGCGCATGGCGTCGGCGACGAGTTCCCCGGCGAAGGGCTCCATCCCACCCAGCAGCCCATGGCGAGCGACGAGGGTGACCTTCGCGCCGAGGGACGCCCACGCGGTCGCGAGCTCGGTGCCGGCGACGCCGCCGCCGATCACCAGGAGGCTCTCCGGCACCGACTGGGCGCTCGTGCCTTCACGGGTGCCCCACGGCTTCGCGTCCGCGAGCCCGGGGACGTCCGGCAGCGCGTGCAGCGAGCCGGTGACGACGGCGACGGCTGCACGGGCGGTGTGGGTGGTGCCGTCGACCTCGATGGTCTTCGGGCCGGTGATGCGGGCGTGGCCGCGGACGAGGTCGATGCCGGCGGACTCCAGCCAGGAGACCTGCCCGTCGTCCTTCCAGTCGCTCGTGAAGGAGGTGCGTCGTGCGAGGACCGCCGCGGCGTCGAGCGAGCCCGTGACCGCCTCTGCCGAACCGGCGAGCCGCTTCGCCGCCGCGAGCGCGTGACCACTGCGCAGGAGCGCCTTCGAGGGCATGCACGCCCAGTACGAACACTCACCGCCCACGAGTTCCGACTCCACGATCGCGACCGAGAGGCCGCGCTTGTGGGCGTAGTCCGCCACGTTCTCGCCGACAGCGCCGGCGCCGATCACGATGAGGTCGTAGTCCGTCATGCGGCCGAGCGTACGCGGAGCGGCATGAACCGGACCGAGTGCGGGTCGTCCCCCGGGCTACGCCACCCGGGCGGCCGCGCTCAGGGCCCCGACGGCCCGCAGGATGACGCCCATGTCGTCCACGGCACGGTCCGGGTCGACCGGCGCGAAGCCGGTGAGCGCCGCACCGACCAGCCGGCGTCCGCGCGCGGCTGCCTGGATCCGCTCGACGAGCGCCGCACCGTCGATGCCGAACGGAACGGGTTCCAGGAGCCCGTCGAGTTCGGACGGGTCGAGGACGTCGAGGTCGACGTGCACGTAGACCGAGTCGGCACCGGTCGCCTCGACCGCGGCGGCGATCGCGTCGGGAGTGGCCGCGTCGACGTCGAGGTGCGCGATGCCCGCCCTGGTGACGGCGTTCGCCTCGGCCTCGTCGATGCCCCGCGTGCCGGCGAGCACCACGGACGCGGGAGCGACGGTCGGCAGCGACGGGAAGAGCTCGGTCGGACGGTCGACCAGGATCCGGAGCGCAGCGGTCTCGGCGGCGATCGGCTGGGCACGGTTCAGCGCCCGGTAGCCACTCGACCCCGAGATCCGGACGAATGCGGTGCCTGGCTCGAGGGCGACACTGCCACCGAGTGCGCTCGACCCGTCGCCACCGATGACGAGCACCGGTTCGGATGCGATCGCGGTCTCCTCCGCCACGCGCTCCGCGACGTGGAGCACAGAGGTGTAGCGAGCGAGCGCGGTCTCGAGTCGGTCGCCGGCGCCGGTCGGGACGTCGACGACGGTGGTCGCGGTGCGGGGGAGATCGGCTGCTATGGCTGCGGCACCGTCGCCGAGGCGCATCGCACGCGACGACGCCGAACCCTGCCACTGACCGACGACGAGGAACTGCATCTCCTCAGTCTGTCAGGCGGGTCCGGCGTCGTCCGCAGTGCGTGGCCGGTTCAGCTCAGAGCGTCGACGAGCCGCCGGACTTCAGCGCGGCGAGACGCGCCTCGACCTCGGCGTCCTTGCCGACGTCCTCGAGGCTCTCGAACTGGGAGTCCAGGCTGGACGACTGGAGTTCCTGCTGACCGATGACCTTTGCCTCTTCGCGGCGGACCTTCTCCTCGAAGCGGTTGAGGTCGCTCGTCGGGTCGGTGATGTCGATGTTGCCGATCGCGTCGTTGACCTTCGACTGGGCTTCGGCCGTCTTCGAACGCGCCACCAGGCTGTCGCGCTTGGACTTCAGCTGCTCGAGCTTCTGCTCCATGTTCGTGATGCCGGTCTTGAGCTTCTCGACCTGCTCGTTCTGGGTGGCCAACGGGGAGGCGTTGTCCTTGACCTCTTGCTCGGCGGCGATCTGCTTGCCGATCGCGATCTTCGCGAGGTTGTCGAACTTGTCGGCGTCCTCGCTCTTGCCCGCTGCGCGGTACTTGTCCGCCGCTGCCGAAGCGTTGAGCGCCTTCTGGCCCCATTCCTGCGCGGCCTTGACGTCTTCCTCGTTGTCCTGTTCGAGCAGGCGGAGGTTGCCGATGGTCTGGGCGACCGCGCTCTTCGCGTCCGCGATGTTGTTCGTGTAGTCGCGCACGAGCTGGTCGAGCATCAACTGCGGGTCTTCCGCGTTGTCGATGAGCTGGTTGATGTTCGCCCGGACGAGCGTGGAGATGCGACCGAAGATCGACTGCTTTGCCATTGCTGTTTCCCCTTCTTGGGATGGTGGTTGTGCCGTGCGAGGTGGTGCGACTCAGCGGATCAGCTCAGAAGCGACCTCCGCCCGAGAAGCCGCCGCCGCCGCCGCCGCCGCCGAAGCCCCCGCCTCCGCCGCCGAAACCGCCCCCGCCGAACGACCCGCCGCCGTAGCTGCCGCCGCGGCCGCCGAGGAGCCCGCCGAGGATGATGCCGGTGACGAGGCCGCCGAGCTGGGCGCCGTTCCCGCCGCCCCCGCCGCCCGCGCCAGGCCACCCGCCCATGTCGTTGCCGGCTTCGTCCATCGCCGCCGCCGCGTACTGCTCGGCGGCGCGGGCCGCCTGCAGCGCCCGCTGCGGGTCGGTGGTGGCGAGCTGGACCGCGTCGTCGAGTGCCCGTTCCGCCTCGGACAGGCGGGTCCGTGCCGTCGGGCCGACGCCACCACGACGGAGCGAGATGAACTCGCGTGCCTGACTGATCCTGGTCCGGGCGTCGCGGAGCGCCGCGTCGAGCGCCTGCATCGCGCGCTGGTTCTGCTCCTCGGCACCGCGGGCCGAGGCGAGCGCGGCGTCGATGGCGGTGTTCGCCTGCGTCAGCGCGTCGACGGCGGCGATCGGGTCCTTCGGATCGAGGCGTTCTCGCAGGACGGTCTCCGCCGTGACGACGGCCGACGCGAGGTCGGGTCCGCCGGTCTTCATGGCGCGGGCCGCCGCGACGTCGCCCTCGATGTCGAGGCGCATCGCATCCACCCGAGCGGTCGCTTCACGGAACGACGCCTCTGCGCCGGTCGCCGACGCGCTGAGCTGCTGCACCTGCGCGAGCGCGTGTTGAGCGTCCCGGACGGCGACGACGGCTTGGCCCTTGTCACCGCTCGAGATGGCGGCGTCTGCTGCCTGCGATCGTTCGGTCGCGTACTCGAGGACCTGGCGCGCCTGGTCGACACTGTCGGCGACGGTCGCGAGCGTGCGGCCGCTGTAGGTGCTCCTGATCCGTTCGAGCGATGCAGCCGCCTCGGTCACCGTCGCCGGGGCGGCGCGGACCGCCTCGCCGAGGGACACGGCCGCCGCCTCGACGCCGTCTTCCAGCGATCGGAGCTTGTCGAACGAGTCGGTCTGTTCCTCGATCGCGGCGTGGGCCTGCTCGCAGATCGCGATGATCTGGTTCGACCAGTCGGCGCGCTGCTGGGGGGAGTCCGGGATCTCGTCGTCGAGCTGCTGCTGGAACGTGAACGCCCCGCGGACGTTCTTCTGCGCGGTGGCGACGGCATCGGCGAAGGGCTTCGCGGCGTCGGGGCCGAACTGGGCCGTCGCGAAGCCGACCTCTTGTTCAGCGGTCCGGAGCTCGTCGTCGATGGTCACGAGCGCGGCACCCGCTGTGCGCTCGAGGTCCGCCAGGGACGCCTGCTGCGCCTTGGTCGCGGCGGCGGTCCTCCGCTTGTTCCGCGTCCGGATCACGAGCACGATGACGACGATCGCGACCACCACGACGAGCAGCAGGATCCAGAGCCACGTGAGGTTCGGCGGCTGCTGCGTCTGGGCGAGTCCGTTCGCGAAGGCGGTGGCAGCCCCTGCCCAGTCGTCCGCCTTGAGCTTGGGGAGCAGGTCGTCGTTGACGGCTGACTCGACGTCGCCGGAGCTGATGGAGGTCTCGTTGGTCTGCTGGACGTCGTAGTTGCGCTCGTCCACCGCGATCGAGAGCAGGATGCTGTCGTTCTGGATCTGGTTCTTGCTCATCACCGCGTCGCCCCAGGCGCCGTGGTCGGTCGGGTCCGTGAACTCCGGCACGAACACGACGTAGAGCTGCGTCTTCGTCTCCGAGTAGAGGTCCTGCACCGCCTGCTCGACGTCGGACTGCTGCGACGACGTCAGCGCATCGGCGTCGTCGAGGACGTACGCGCCATCGAGGCCGACCGGCGCGGTCGCCCGAGCCGCGGTCGCCGGCGCGAGCACCAGCAGGGCGGTGATCGTCGCCGCAGCGAGTCGCGCTGCCCAGCGCCTGGACGTCCCCCTGCCCGTGGTCGACCCGATCCTGCTCGATCCGCCCTGGACCGCTCGCATCCGTCCTCCGTCCGTCGGCGGCACCGTCCCGACCGTCCCGGTGCATCCCCGGAACGCCGCGGAAGGGCGCCGTCGCCCGGAGTCTATCCAGGCAGCGCAGCACTCGTCCGGGAAGCGTCGCACCTGTGGAGAACACTCACGGGGGACACCGTCTGTCCCCCGATCGGGGTAGTATCCGCGGTGACCGTTTCGACGACGAAAGGGGTCGACGATGGAACGAACGACCAGCACCGAAGTAGTCCCGCTCGAGGACGGCTTCCACCGCGTCTCGACGCCCGCCAGTGGGGTGATCGGGTTCGTGCGCGAGCACGACGGCCGCTACGAGGTGCTCCGCGGACGCGTGCGCCAGGCCACCCGATCCGAGGGGCTGTACTCGACGATGAACGTCGCGCTCATCGCACTGACGCACGCCTGATCACCGCAGACTCACCCAGACACCGCAGGACCTCCGAGACACCGCCGCATCCGGCGGTGTCTCGCTGTGTTCGCAGGAGGTCGGTACGCGCGGTCGTATGGTGCGTGTGTGGGTGATCCGGGCCTCCAGACCGTGTCGGTGCGCGTCAGCGCGCCCGGCGTGACGCGGACGGCCGACCGGGAGGCCCTGCTCGCGTTCGTCGCGGAGGTCACCGGAGCGGACCCCACGACGGTTCGCGGCGGGCGCCGGTGCGCGCACTGCGGCAGCACCGCGCACGGGCGGCCGTGGGCCGCGGTGGAAGGCCGGGCAGCACACACCCGGATCGGCGTGAGCCTGTCGCGGACGGACGGTGCCCTCGCACTCGCGGTCGGTCCTGCAGCGCTCGGCGTCGACGTGGAGCGCGTCGGACGGGTGGCCGCGGCGCCCCTCGACGCGTTCACGGCGGGGGAGCGCGCGCGGTCTGCGGGCGATGCGGCGCTCCTCGCGGCGTGCTGGGCCGGCAAGGAAGCCGTCCTGAAGCGCGACGGGAGGGGCATGCGCGTCGACCCCGGCGCGGTCGACGTCGACGTGACGACCGGGTCGGCCGTCCTCGAGGGGGTGGCGCAGGCGGTCTCGGTCGTGCGCCTCGAGGAGGACCTCGTGCTCGCCGTCGCAGCGGACGGGGTGCCGCTGGAACTCGAGGACCGCCGCTAGGGGAGTTCCGGGACGCCCGGGTCGTCGATCCACGGTGCGACGACGGCGTCGATCGCCGTCACGGATCGGTCGGACGCCGTCGCGAATGCGTCCAGTACGTCGGACGGCGCGACCGTGCCGTGGCGGTGTCGCTCGGTGATCGTGCGCAGCCCGTCGAAGAACGCGTCGTCGCCGATGGTCCGACGCAGTGCGTGCAGTGCGAGTGCGCCGCGCTTGTAGACCCGGTCGTCGAACATGTCCTTCGGCCCGGGGTTCGCGACGACGAGGTCCTCCGGCTGGTCGAGCAGTCCGGCGCGGTGCTCGTCGGCGAGTCGATCGGCGTCGTCACCGCCGCGGTGCTCGGACCAGAGCCACTCCGCGTAGCAGGCGAAGCCCTCGTGCAGCCAGATGTCCCGCCACCGTCCGAGCGTCACGGAGTTGCCGAACCACTGGTGCGCGAGCTCGTGGGCGATGAGTCGATCGGTGCCGTGCTCACCGTCGACGTGGTTCCGGCCGAAGACCGCCAGCCCGTGGGCCTCGAGCGGGATCTCGAGCTCGTCGTCGGTCACGACCACGCCGTACGCGGGGAACGGGTACGGCCCGAACCGGTCGGCGTAGAGCGCGAGCATGTCGGGCACCTGCCCGAAGTCGGTCTTCGCCGCAGCGGCCAGGTCGGCCGGGTGGTGCAGCGTCACGGGGACGTCGGCACCGCGGAGCGCGTGCGTCCGGTAGCGCCCGATCTGCACGGTCGCCAGGTAGGTGGCCATGGGGTCGGTCGTCGCGTACGTCCACCTGGTGCCGCGACCGGTGCGCTCCCTGCCGAGCAGCTCGCCGTTCGCGACGACGTCGTACCCGGTCTCGCACGTGATCTCGAAGCGGTACGTGGCCTTGTCGTCCGGTCGGTCGTTGCACGGGAACCACGACGGCGCACCGGTGGGCTGTGCGGCGACGATGACACCGTCGGTCAGTTCCTCCCAGCCGATCTGGCCCCACGGGCTCCGGAGCGGTCGTGGGGTGCCGCGGTACCGGACGTGCACCGTGAACTCGGTGCCCGACGTGATCGGGGTCGCCGGCGTCACCGTGCACTTGTGGACGGCGGTGGTCGTCTTCCGCGCACGCTGCCCGTCGATGTCGACCCGATCGACCGACAGCCCGTGCAGGTCGACGACGACCTTGTCCAGGTCCTCGAGGGCGGTCGCGGTGATCGTCGCGGTGCCGTCGAGCCGGTTCGTCGCGACGCGGTAGTCGAGCCGGAGTTCGTAGTGGTCGGCACGCCAACGACGGTCTCCACTGTGCGGGGTGTACGGGTCGGCTGCGTTCGTCGGCTTCACGGTGCCGTCGAGTCTGCCACGCGGGTGGACGGCCCATCCCAGGCGGAGTCCCCGGGGGAGTCCTCCCACGGGGCGATGGGGTTCCCTGCCCAGCGGGTGCCTCCAGGGACCTGCTCGCCGCGCATCACCAGGGACGCCGGGGCGACGGTGGCTCCCGGGCCGATCCCGGCGGCGGGCAGGACGACGCTGTGCGGCCCGAGGGTGCCGCCGGCGTCGACGCGGACCTCGTCGAGCTGCATGACGCGGTCGTGGAACAGGTGCGTCTGCACGACGGTGCCGCGCGCGATGGTCGCCCCGGCACCGATCGTGACGAGGTCGGCCTCCGGCAGCCAGTACGTCTCCAGCCAGGTGCCCCGCCCGATCGTCGCGCCGAGGCTCCTGAGCCACGCGGCCAACGCCGGCGTCCCCGTCGCCTGCTCGGCGAACCACGGCCGTGCGACGGTCTCCACGAACGTGTCCTGCACCTCGTTCCGCCACACGAAGGACGACCAGAGCGGGTGTTCCGTGGCGGTGATCCGCCCGACGAACGCCCACTTCGCGATCGTCGACACGATCGCGGCAACGGCCCCGGCGACGATCAGGACGGGCGCGGCGAGGAGGACCGTCCACCCGAACCCGACGGCCGACCACAGCGCGACGAGGGAGGCGCCGACACCGAGTGCGATCGCCGCGGAGACCATCGGTGCGAGCACCCGCAGCACCTCCCAGCAGCCGCGGGCGACACGGAGGCGCGCCGGCGGACGGAAGGTGCGCTCCTCGTCGAACGTCGTCGCGGCACGTCGGAGCCGGACCGGCGGGGAGCCGAGCCACGACGACCCGCGCTTGGCCTTCTTCGGCACGGCGGAGAGCACCGCGACGAGCGCCTCGCGCGGGACGTTGCGCCCGGCACCGGTCATGCCGCTGTTGCCGAGGAACGCGCGACGGCCGACCTTGGACTTCCCGATGGTGACCCGACCACCGCCGAGTTCGTACGTGGCGACCATGGTGTCGTCGGCGAGGAACGCCCCGGACGCGATCTGCGTGAGGGAGGGCAGGAGGAGCACCGTGGAGATCTCGGTGTTGCGACCGACCCTGGCACCGAGGAGCCGGAGCCACAGCGGCGTCACCAGGCTCGCGTACAGGGGGAACAGCAGCGTCCGTGCCGCGTCGAGGACCCGCTCGGTGCACCACGCCTGCCAGCCGATCCGGGAGCGGACGGGGTGCCTGCCCTCGTGCAGGGCGATCCCGAGCAGCCGGACGACCGCCACGACGAGCCCGGCGTACACGGCGCCGGCCACGATCGTCGCGAGGGGGACCACGGCGAGGGCGTGCAGCACGGCGGCGCCGAGCGACGTGGCGCGGCCGACGATCGCGACGGCGACCAACAGGCCGACGGCGACGCCGACCACTGGCAACCCGGCCACGGCCACCGACCCGGCCCCGTACGCGACGAGCCATCGACGTCGGGCCGGGGGACGGGCCTCCCGGTCGTGCCTGGCCGAACCGACGCGTTCCGCCGGCGATCCGGCCCAACGCTCCCCGTCCGGGACCTGCCCGGCGACGGCGGAGCCGGCCTCGATCTCGGCGCCCGCGCCGACCGCTGCGCCCGGCATGAGCGTCGTGCGGCTGTGCACGACCGCGTCCGCGCCGACCTGGACGCGCCCGAGTCGGAACACGTCGCCGTCGACCCAGTGGCCAGCGAGGTCGACCTCGGGCTCGATCGACGCACGCTTGCCGATCGTGAGCATGCCGGTGACCGGCGGCAGCGTGTGCAGGTCGACGTCGCGGCCGATCGTCGCACCGAGGGCCCTGGCGTAGTAGCTGATCCACGGGGCGCCGGCGGTGGACGGGCCGTCGACGGCCTCGGCGATCCGTTCCGCGAGCCAGACCCGGACGTGTACCGATCCGCCGCGCGGGTGGTCTCCCGGTCGGACGCCGAGCAGCACCAGCCGGACCAGGGCGACGGTGAGCGCCATCTTCCCGATCGGGGTGACGAACACGAGCAGTGCGAGCACCAGCACCGGGACCGGCAGTGCCGGCAGGAACGGCAGCGTGGTGACGTGCAGCACCCCGGCGACGAGCGCCGTCCACGTCAGGACCCGCAGGCCGCGGAGCAGCTGCACCGGGAGGCCGAGGAGCGTCAGGGTCAGCCCCGTCGCCGGCGGTGTCGGACGGACGTCGCGCGAGGCGGCGGCGACCGGTCCCGATGCGTCGAGCGCATCGGCCAGCGCGCCGATCCGCGGGTGGTCGTACACGTCGGCCACGGTCGTCGTCGGGTAGCGCTCACGGATCGCGGACACCAGCTGCGCGGCCGTCAGGGACCCGCCGCCGTGGGCGAAGAAGTCGTCGTCCTCGCCGGTGACGGGCACGCCGAGGATCGCGGCCCAGCGCTCGGCGATCCAGGCGACCGTCGGCGGGAGCACCGCGGTGTCGCCGCCGGCGGGACCGGTCAACGGCCAGGGGAGCGCGGCACGGTCGACCTTGCCGGACGTGCGGGTGGGCAGGGAGTCGACGACGGCGAGGAACGGGACGAGCGCCGCCGGCAGCTCCTCGCGGAGCCTGGCGTTCGCTGCTGCGGTGTCGATCGTCGCACCGGCGACGGGGGCGACGTACCCGACGAGGACCTGGTTGCCCGCCGGGGTCCGCTGCACGACGGCGGCACCACCCCCGACGTCGTCGAGGGCCTGCAGCGCGGCGTCGATCTCGCCGAGTTCGATGCGGCGGCCGCCGAGCTTCACCTGGTCGTCCGCACGACCCTGGAACACGAGGCCCTCCTGGTCGTACCGGACCAGGTCGCCGCTCCGGTACGCGCGCTCCCACCCGAGCGACGGGAACGGCGCGTACTTCTCGGCGTCCTTCGCCGGGTCGAGGTACCGGCCGAGTCCGACGCCGCCGATGACGAGTTCGCCGACCTCGCCCGGCGCGACCCTGGCGCCCGCCGGGTCCACGACGGCGAGGTCCCAGCCGTCGAGGGGCAGGCCGATGCGGATCGGTGCCGACCCGTCCATCAGGGAGCCGCACGCGACGACGGTGGCCTCGGTCGGACCGTAGGTGTTCCAGACCTCGCGGTCCCTGGAGGCGATGCGGGCAGCGAGCTCCGGCGGGCACGCCTCGCCGCCGAAGATCACCAGGCGGACCTGCTCGAGGGCGTCGTCCGGCCAGAGCGCCGCGAGGGTCGGGACGGTGGACACGACGGTGATGCCGTGCACGATGAGCCACGGACCCAGGTCCACGCCGGTCCGGACGAGGGAGCGAGGCGCCGGCACCAGGCACGCGCCGTGCCCCCACGCGAGCCACATCTCCTCGCACGAGGCGTCGAACGCCACGCTCAGCCCGGCGAGCACGCGGTCCCCTGGCCCGATCGGTGCGCGCTGCAGGAAGATCCGCGCCTCGGCGTCGACGAAGGCCGCTGCGGAACGGTGGGTGACCGCGACGCCCTTCGGGACGCCGGTGGAGCCGGACGTGAAGATGATCCATGCGTCGTCGTCGACGGTCGGAGCCGTCGCCGGCGCCTGGTGCCCGTCGCCGCCGACCGGGATCGCGGCGCCGTCGCGGGTGCGCAGCACCCCGCCCGCACCGATCACGCCGACGACGCCGGCCTCGCCGAACACCAGCGTCGCGCGCTCCTCGGGGTCGTCCGCGTCCACGGGCACGTACGCCGCACCGGCAGCGAGCACCGCGAGGATGGACAGGTACAGGTCACGGCCGCCGGACGGGATGCGAATGCCCACCCGGTCGCCCCGCCGGACACCGCGGGCCGCGAGGTCGTCCGCTCGCTCGCGCACCAGCGACACGAGCGTCCGGTAGTCGATCGTCCCGTCCGGGTCCTCGAGCGCCAGGGCCTCCGGGTGCGCGTCCGCGGTCGCGGTGAGGACGTCGAGCAGCGTCCGCGGGTCGGCGGCGAGGTCGCCGCGGGCGAGTTCCCGCTGCGGGTTCCCGGTGACGATGGGCATCGCGTCCTCTTCCCGGTCGTGTACTGGTCGACCGGCCGGTGATCCTAGGGGGCGGAGGTGTCGTGCTCGGAAACACCCCGGACGCCGAGGGCGACCCTGGCGTCGTCGAGCGCCGTCGCGAGTCCGATCGAGTCGTCGAGCCCGTGCAGCGGCGACTCCGTCCGGCCGTCCGCCACGTACCGTGCGAGCGCTGCCGCCTGCCACGCCAGACCCTGTCTGCCGCGGAGCCCGGTCGGTTCGGACCACCGGTCCTCACCGGCCGCGTGGTGCAGCACGAACGAGGCGGGGAAGACGAAGTGGTCGGTGTACCGAACGGTCGCCTCGGTGCCCGCGATGACGGCGAGACCGGGCGTCCACGCCGTCATCGACGTGGTCACCACGGACTGCGCGCCGCCGGTGGCCGTCGACACGGTGACGGACTGGAGGTCCACCCCGCGATCCGAGACCGCTCCCGTCGTCCGGCTGGTCACCGGGGCACCGGTGGCGAAGCGGGCGAACCAGTGGCCGTAGACGCCGGCGTCGAGGAGCGCGCCTCCGCCGGCCTCCGGATCGAACATTCGGTCGGCCGGGTCCGGCTCGTGCGGCCAGCAGACGTCGACGGTCGCGAGGTGGACGTCGCCGAGGACACCGTCCGCGATGAGCTGTGCGATGACGGTGGTGCCCGGGAGGTACCTGGTCCACATCGCCTCCATCGCGAGCACCCCGGCGCTGCGGGCCGCGTCGGCGAGGCGTCTGGTGTCCGCGGCCGAGGTCGTCATCGGCTTCTCGACGAGGACGTGCTTGCCGGCGGCGATCGCGAGGAGTGCGTGTCCGAGGTGCTGCGGGTGTGGAGAGGCGACGTAGACGACGTCGACCGCGGGGTCGGCGACGAGGGCCTCGTACGAGCCGTGCACGCCGTCGACCCCGTGTCGGGCGGCGAAGGCGGCGGCGCGTTCGGGGGAGCGTGACCCGACGGCGACGACGCGCTGGTCGGAGTTCGCGTGCAGGGTGCTCGTGAAGTCGTTCGCGATCTCGCCGGGCCCGATCACACCCCAGCGGAGTGTCGGCCCGCCTCGGAGCGGCTCAGCGGTGTGCACCGGAAACGAGAACATGCACGGACGCTACCGCGACCGGTGCGTTCGGCGTCGGAGGTGACCACGGGGGAACGGTCGCGGCCTGCCGCGATGTCGCGCGCTGCCGACTGAGCGAAGCGAAGACATCGGCCTGATCGGGAATGTCACTGTGCCCCCAGGAGGATTCGAACCTCCGCCCCTGCCTCCGGAGGGCAGTGCTCTATCCCCTGAGCTATGGGGGCCCTGGGTGGGAACAACCGTAGCAGGTCCCGACCCCGCCCCGGGACCACCGGCTGCACCCCGGGCGTGCCCGACTTCCGCCAAGATCGTCCCATGCAGCCAGGAGCGCGTCCCGTCCTCGCCGTGGTCGACGTCAGCGACGCCGACCGACACGATCCCGCGTTCCACGACGCCCTCACGACGCTCACCGGGCGTGCCGTCGAGGTCGCCCGCGCTGCGGGGTGGGAGCCGCGTCGGGCGGCCGCCGAGCAGCTCGGACCCGCTGGACTGCAGCGGGCGCTGGCGGACGCCGACGGCGTGCTCGTGATGGGCGGCGAGGACGTCGCCCCGGCGCACTACGGCGGCCCCGAGGACTACGAGGGGCGCGGCCAGCACTTCGCCGTCGCCGACCTCGCGCAGATCGAGGCGGTCCGTGCGGCGGTCACGGACGGGCTGCCGACGCTCGGCATCTGCCGTGGCATGCAGGTGATCAACGTGGCGTTGGGTGGCGACCTGGTCCAGCACCTCGAGCACGGCGGGCACGTGGCGCCGGGGGACCCCGCGGAGAGCATGGTCGACCACCGGGTGTCGGTGGCGGCGGGCAGTCGGCTCGCAGCGGCGCTCGGATCCGAGGAGCTCGACGTGCGGTCGTCGCACCACCAGGCGGTCGGGCGGGTCGGCGACGGACTCCGCGTGGTCGCCACCGCGCCGGACGGCACGGTCGAGGCGGTCGAGCACGAGACTGCGCCGCTCTGGGCGGTGCAGTGGCACCCGGAGGACTCCGGTGCCCGTGGCACCGCGCTCCGCGACCTGCTGGTCGCGATGCTGCCGTCACGCGACTGACGACCGACGGGAGGCCCGTGGCGGTCCGGCACCGCGCCTCCAGTCGGTCCGACCCGCGTCAGCCTGCCGGGGTCGCGGTCGAGGAGGCGGCCGGCGCGAGGGCCTGGCGGACGGCATCGACGACCGGCTGGGCGGAGCCCGGCTCGGTGAACAGCGTCGAGGACGTGGTGATCCAGTACGGGTCGGCGAACGCGTCGGCGCGGCCGACGTCGTCGGTCAGGGCGAAGTACCCCTCCACGCGGTAGGTCGGCACCGACCCGCCGCGTTCGTAGAGTGCGTCCTTGAGGTTCGTGAGCGACTTCTCAGGCAGGTCGGCGACGGCCAGCGTGATCGTCATGGACTCGTCCGACACCTCGTGGAAGACGCAGACGCGGCCGCGCTGCTGGGCGATCCTCGCCGCTGCCGACCCCTTCTCCGGAGTCGCGGACGCGTCGAGTTCGAACTGCTTCCCGTACACGGCGAAGGTGGTGTCGGGCACGAGCTCGGCGCACGTCTGGCTGATGCGCTTGCCGATCGGGGCGGCCGTGGCGCTCGCACTCGGAGCCGTCGTCGGGGTCCGCGTGGGGGACCCGCCGGAGTCGCCGCCGGAGCAGGCGGCGAGCACGAGGGCTGCGGGGACGGCGAGCGCGGCGACGCTGATCGCCCGGGCGGATCGTCGGGTGGTCATGCGGACATGATGCTGCACGTCGCCGGGTGCGACCGGTGGGTCCTCGCTCGCCCGGTAGACTCGTGCGCCGTGACTCCTGCCGAACTCTCCGCCGCGTACCTGTCGATCCTGACCGGGATCGTCGAGCGCCGAGGCGCGTCCGACACCGTGACCGTCGAGGAGTCGCACGTCGCCCTCGAGCGCCCCAAGAACCGGGCGCACGGCGACTGGGCGTCGAACGCCGCGATGCAGCTCGCGAAGCGCCTCGGCACGAACCCGCGGGAGCTCGCGACCGAGATCGCGGGCGAGCTGACCGAGCTCGACGGTGTCGCCTCGGTGGACGTCGCAGGCCCCGGCTTCATCAACATCACGCTCGAGGCCGCGGCGGCCGGCGAGATCGCCCGCACCATCGTGGAGTCCGGCGAGTCCTTCGGGCACGGCGACCTGTACGACGGTGTGCGCATCGACCTGGAGTTCGTGTCCGCGAACCCGACCGGACCGATCCACATGGGCGGTGTCCGCTGGGCCGCGGTCGGCGACAGCCTCGCCCGGGTCTTCCAGGCGCAGGGCGGCCTCGTCACCCGCGAGTACTACTTCAACGACCACGGCAGCCAGATCGACCGGTTCGCCCGGTCGCTCGTCGCGTCGGCGCTCGGGGAACCGGCACCGGAGGACGGCTACGGCGGCGCGTACATCGCCGAGATCGCGGCCCGCGTGCTCGCCACCTTCGACGGGGACGTCCGCGACATCCCCCGCGACGAGGCGCAGGAGATGTTCCGCCGTGAGGGCGTGGACTTCATGTTCGCCGACATCAAGCAGTCGCTCCACGAGTTCGGCGTCGACTTCGACGTCTACTTCCACGAGAACTCGCTGCACGAGTCGAAGGCCGTCGAGCGCGCCATCGAGCGCCTCCAGGAGCAGGGCCAGATGTACGAGGCCGACGGCGCCCAGTGGCTCCGCACGACCGACTTCGGCGACGACCGCGACCGCGTCGTCATCAAGTCCGACGGGGAGCCCGCGTACATCGCCGGCGACCTGGCGTACTACCTCGACAAGCGCGAGCGCGGGTTCGAGCGGAACCTCATCATGCTCGGCGCCGACCACCACGGCTACGTCGGCCGCATGATGGCGATGTGCGCCGCGTTCGGTGACGAGCCGGGCAAGAACCTCGAGATCCTCATCGGCCAGATGGTCAACCTGCTGAAGGACGGCCAGCCGTTCCGGATGTCGAAGCGCAACGGCACGATCGTCTCGATGGAGGACCTCGTCGAGGCAGTCGGTGTCGACGCCGGCCGGTACGCGCTCGTGCGGTTCGCGATCGACACCGCGATCGACATCGACCTCGACCTGCTGACCAAGCGCACCAACGACAACCCGGTGTTCTACGTGCAGTACGCCCACGCCCGCACGCAGTCCGTCGCGCGGAACGCCGCGGCCTCGGGTGTCGACCGTTCGGCGTTCGACGCGTCGCTCCTCACGCACGACACCGAGGGTGCGCTCCTCGGGGCCCTCGCCGAGTACCCGCGCGTGGTCCGGCAGGCCGCCGAGCTCCGGGAGCCGCACCGCATCGCTCGGTACATCGAGCAGCTCGCCGGCCTCTACCACCGCTGGTACGACGCCTGCCGGGTGACGCCGCTCGGGGACGAGGACGTGACCGACCTGCACCGCACGCGGCTCTGGCTGAACGACGCGACGGGCCAGGTCGTGCGCAACGGCCTCGGGCTCCTCGGCGTGAGCGCCCCCGAGCGCATGTAGTCTCCGCGCGCCGGCCGCGTTGGCTTCGGCGTCGCACCCCACCACGAACATCGCGCCCCGTCACGACGGGGCGCGATGTTCGTCAGCGGGCGCAACCGGCGACCGCGCCACGCGCCGGACGCGACGTGCGCGCCCGACCCGCGCCGAGCCTCCAGGCGGGCTGCCGGGGGACGCTGGCAAGGTGGGACGCATGTCCACCGCAACCGACACCCCGAAGCGGCGCCGCCGCGGCCGCACCCTGACGATCGTCGTGATCGGCATCGTGGTCGTGCTCGCCGCGCTCGTCGTCATCGCCGAGTTCGTGCTCCGCGGCGTCGTGGACCGGATGATCGCGCAGCAGGTGGAGCAGTCCCTGCCCGCCGGGACCGAGGGGACGGTCGACGCCCACGCGAACGGCGTCCTCATCCCGCAGCTGATCGGCGGCTCCCTCGACGAGGTCGAGATCTCGTCGGAGAAGATCACGGTCGACGGCGTCCCGCTCGCCGCCGACGTCACGGCGCACGACGTGCCGATCGACGGCGCAGGAGCCGTGCACGACGTGGACGGCATCGTGACGCTCGCGGCGTCGAGCGTGAAGGACCTGTCGAAGTACAGCCCCCTGTTCGACCGGATGTCGCTCGTCGACGGCGGCGTGCAGCTGTCCGGCACGACCGCGGTGCTCGGCTACGACATCTCGTACGAGGCCCGCGGTTCCGTCGTCGCCCAGAGCGACGGCAAGGGCATCACGATCACCCCGAAGACGGTCAGGATCACGAACTCGGCACTCGACCTCAAGGTGGACGACATCCCCGGGGTGACGAACACGCCCGTGACGGTGTGCACGGCGCAGTTCCTCCCCGAGTCGCTGCGGGTCCGGTCGCTCGACGTGACGGCGGCGCACGCGACGGTGCGCGTCACGGCGGACGAGCTGCCGTTGAGCGAGCAGGGCCTCCAGACCACCGGAACGTGCTGACTGCTCCACAGCGGTTTTCTCCAGAGCGGTTTTGTCCACAGCGGCGTAACGCAGGCCGGGAGGCCCGTCCCGGCTCGGTAGGATCGGGTCCCGTGAGCGAGAACCCACTTGCCCCGCCGCGGCTGCGGTTCCCGACGGACGCCTCCGCGCTGACCGCGCGGATCTGGCCCGCTTCCGCGACCAGGACGGACGACGGCTCGCTCGCGGTCGGCGGCGTGTCCGCCGACGACCTGGTGGCCGAGTACGGCACGCCGCTCTACGTGGTCGACCAGCGTGACGTGCAGTCGCGCGCCGTCCGGGTGCGCGACGCCTTCGCCGAGGCGTTCGGTCGCATCGGCACGACGGCGCACGTCTACTACGCGGGCAAGGCGTTCCTCACGACCCAGGTCGCCGCGTGGATGGCCGAGGCAGACCTCCGCGTCGACGTGTGCACCGGGGGAGAGCTCGCGGTCGCCCTGGCCGGCGGTGTCGACCCCGGTCGGCTCGGGTTCCACGGCAACGACAAGTCGGACGCCGAGATCGCCCGCGCGGTCCAGGTCGGTGTCGGCACGATCGTGCTCGACAGCCACGAAGAAGTGCAGCGGGTCGCGGACGCCGCAGCGGCCGCCGGGGTCGTCCAGCGTGTCCGCATCCGGATCAACAGCGGGGTGCACGCCTCGACGCACGAGTACCTCGCGACGGCTCGGGAAGACCAGAAGTTCGGCATCCCGTTGACCGAGGCGGTCGCCGCCGCGGAGACGATCCGATCCCTGCCGTCCCTGGCGTTCGTCGGGCTGCACTCGCACATCGGTTCGCAGATCTTCGACGAGTCCGGTTTCCGTGAAGCCGCTCGTCGTCTGATGGACGTGCACGCGACGCTCGTGCAGTCCGGTCCGGTGCCGGAGCTCAACCTCGGCGGCGGGTGGGGCATCGACTACACCGAGGCGGACTCGGCGTTCGAACCAGAAGACGTGGCGGACGCCCTCGCGACGATCGTGGCGGATGCCTGCGCCGAGCGCGGCATACCCGTGCCGGAGGTCGCCGTGGAGCCCGGGCGGTACATCGTCGGGCCGGCGGGGCTCACGCTCTACCGAGTCGGCACGATCAAGCCCGTGACGCTCGAGACCTCCGACGGGCGCGACCAGGCGACGCGCACCTACGTGGCGGTGGACGGCGGCATGAGCGACAACGCACGTCCCGCCCTGTACGGCGCCGAGTACACCGCGCGCCTGGCTCGTACCTCCGACGCCGATGCGGTGCTGACCCGCGTCGTCGGCAAGCACTGCGAGAGCGGGGACATCGTCGTCCACGACGAGTACCTCCCCGGGGACGTCCACCGCGGCGACCTGCTGGCGGTCGCGGCGACCGGTGCCTACTGCTGGAGCCTCGCGAGCAACTACAACCACGTCGGTCGCCCGCCGGTCGTGGCGGTCGCCGACGGCCGAGCCCGTATCCTCGTCCGTGGTGAGACGGTCGACGACCTCCTCGCCCGCGACACCGGGGTGTCGCCCGCGGCCGCAGCCGGTGCCGCGCGGTGAGCCCCCGAGATCCCGGAGACACGCACCACATGATCGAATACCGCAACGTCCGCGTCGCGCTGCTCGGAGCCGGCTCGGTCGGCTCGCAGGTCGCGCGGCTCCTGCTCGAGCACGGCGACGAGCTCGCCTCGCGCGCCGGCGCCGGCCTGGAGCTCGTCGGCATCGCCGTCCGTGACGTCGACGCCCAGCGCGACGTCGACCTCCCGCGGGAGCTCTTCACCACGGACGCCGGCTCGCTGATCCTCGGCGCGGACATCGTCGTCGAGCTCATCGGCGGCATCGAGCCGGCACGCACCCTCGTGCTGCAGGCGCTGCAGTCCGGTGCCGACGTCGTGACGGGCAACAAGGCGCTCCTCGCGACGCACGGCCCCGAGCTCTTCGCCGCGGCGGAGCAGGTCGGCGCGCAGCTCTACTACGAAGCCGCCGTCGCCGGGGCGATCCCGATCATCCGCCCGTTGCACGACTCGCTCGCAGGGGACCGCATCGAGCGGATCATGGGCATCGTCAACGGCACCACGAACTTCATCCTCGACCTGATGGACCGCGAAGGCGCCACGTTCGAGGACGCCCTCGCGACCGCGACGGAGCTCGGGTACGCCGAGGCCGACCCGACCGCCGACATCGAGGGGTACGACGCCGCGCAGAAGGCCGCGATCCTGGCGTCGCTCGCGTTCCACACCTCGGTGCCGCTCGCCGCCGTGCACCGCGAGGGCATCACCTCGGTGACCATCGAGCAGGTCCGTGCCGCGCGCAAGGCCGGCTACGTCGTGAAGATCCTCGCGACGTGCGAACGCCTGACGGACGAGAACGGTCGCGAAGGCGTCAGCGCCCGCGTGTACCCGGCGCTCGTCCCGGACACCCACCCGCTCGCGAGCGTCCACGGCGCGAAGAACGCCGTCTTCGTCGAGGCAGAAGCCGCCGGCGACCTGATGTTCTACGGCGCAGGTGCCGGTGGTGTCGAGACCGCCTCCGCGGTCCTCGGCGACCTGGTGTCCGCTGCTCGTCGACACGTGATCGGCGGCCCCGGTGTCGCCGAGTCGACGCAGTCCGCGCTGCCCGTCTTCCCGATCGGCACCGTCCGGACGAGCTACCAGATCACCCTGCACGTGACGGATGCCCCCGGCGTGCTGTCGACCGTCGCGGGCGTGCTCGCGAAGCACGGCGTCAGCGTCGAGACGGTCGAGCAGTCCAGCGCCCACGGTGAGGGCGGCACCGCCACCCTCGTGATCGGCACGCACGAAGCACGCGAGTCCGACCTCGCCGACACCGTCGCAGCCCTCCGTGGCGAGGCGACCGTGACCGACGTCGCCAGCGTGCTCCGCGTCGTCGGCGCCTGAGCAGCACCGTCCCGACCAGCACCGTCCCCGTTCCACCAGCCCCGAAGCACCAGACAGAGAGAGAACCCTGATGGCCCACCAGTGGCAGGGAGTCCTGCGCGAGTACGCCGACCGTCTCGACGTGACCGAGGCGACGCCCGTCATCACGCTGGGGGAGGGCGGCACGCCGCTCATCCCGGCGCGGCGGCTGTCGGAGCGCACCGGCGCGGACGTCCACGTGAAGTTCGAGGGCATGAACCCGACGGGCTCGTTCAAGGACCGCGGCATGACGATGGCGATCTCGAAGGCCGTCGAGCACGGCGCGAAGGCCGTCATCTGTGCATCGACCGGCAACACGAGCGCCTCGGCCGCCGCGTACGCGACGCACGCGGGCATCACCGCCGCCGTGCTCGTTCCCGAGGGCAAGATCGCGATGGGCAAGCTCAGCCAGGCCGTCGCCCACGACGCCCAGCTGCTGCAGGTCCAGGGCAACTTCGACGACTGCCTCGACATCGCGCGCGACCTCGCCGCGAACTACCCGGTGCACCTCGTCAACTCCGTGAACAACGACCGCATCGAGGGGCAGAAGACCGCCGCGTTCGAAGTCGTCGACGTCCTCGGTGACGCGCCGGACTTCCACTTCCTGCCGGTCGGCAACGCCGGCAACTACACGGCGTACTCCCGCGGCTACCGCGAGGACGTGGCCGCCGGTCGTTCGACCAAGATGCCGCGCATGTTCGGCTTCCAGGCTGCCGGCTCGGCGCCGATCGTCAACGGCGCCGTCGTCGAGCACCCCGAGACGGTCGCGTCGGCGATCCGCATCGGCAACCCCGCTTCGTGGAAGTTCGCTCTCGAAGCGCGTGAGGAGACGGACGGCTACTTCGGTGCGATCACCGACGCCGGCATCCTCGCCGCACACCGCATCCTGTCGGCCGAGGTCGGCGTCTTCGTCGAACCCGCATCGGCCATCGGTGTCGCGGGACTCCTCGAGCGCGCCGACGCCGGGCAGATCCCGAAGGGCGCGACGGTCGTCATCACGGTGACGGGCCACGGCCTGAAGGACCCGCAGTGGGCCCTCCGCACCGAGGACGGCAGCGACGTGACGCCGACGAGCGTCCCGGTCGACACCGCGGCGGTCGCGGACGTGCTCGGACTGGCCGGCGCGCAGTGAGCACCGACCGCTCGTCCGGGCCGGACGGGGGCGTCACCGCCCGCAACGCTGTACCGGCCGGACGGGCGGTCCGCGTGCGGGTACCGGCGACCTCAGCTAACCTCGGCCCGGGGTTCGACTCGCTCGGCCTCGCGCTGTCCCTGTACGACGAGGTCGAGGTCCGTGTGCGGCCCGAGCCGGGTGCGACCGTCACGGTCGACGGTGTCGGTGCTGGTGAGGTCGCGACCGACGACACGAACCTCGTGGTCCGTGCGATCCGGCGTGGTCTCGCGCACGCGGGCGTCGAGCAGCCGGGGCTCGAGCTGCACGCGGTGAACGCGATCCCGCACGGCCGCGGCATGGGGTCCTCCGCCGCCGCGATCGTCGCCGGGCTGATGGCGGCCAGGGGGCTGCTCGAGGGTGTCGTCGACCTGGACGCGTCGACCCTGCTGACTCTCGCCACCGAGATGGAGGGGCACCCGGACAACGTCGCTCCGGCACTGTTCGGCGGGCTCACGATCGCCTGGATGACCGCAGAGGGCCCCGCGTACAAGCGACTCCTGGTGCACCGCGGCGTCTCGCCGGTGGTCTTCGTGCCGACCTCGACGCTGTCGACCAAGCTCGCGCGGTCCCTGCAGCCGGCCAGCGTGCCGCACGCCGACGCCGCGTTCAACGTGTCCCGCTCGGCACTCCTCGTCGCGGCGCTCATCCAGAGCCCCGAGCTCCTGCTCGCGGCGACCGAGGACCGGCTCCACCAGACGTACCGGGCGAGCGCGATGCCGGAGACCGACGTGCTCATCCGGCTGCTCCGGCAGCACGGGCTCGCCGCCGTGGTGTCCGGTGCCGGGCCGAGCCTGCTGGTGCTCGGGAGCGATCCCGCGCAGCGTCTCACCGCCGCAGAGCTGGTGGAACGACACGCCGAATCCACCTGGCGCCCGCTCATGCTGGCCGTCGATCTGGGTGGTGCTACAGTGGTGCCGCACCCGGCGGTCCACGAAGAACGCCCCTAGCGCGGCTCAACAGCCAGCAGGGAATCTCCGACCCCAGGTGTGATCTCCCTCAGATCATCGATTCCCGGCCCGTCGTCTGAACGGCGGCCGATGCACTGCGCTTGCCCACCCGTGCAAGTGCGCTCCGTGCGGGAGTCGGTGAAAAATCTCCGCGCTCTGCGGTTCGGAAGGAACACAGGAACTTGACCGACGTGAACAACTCTGCCGACACGGTGGAGATCCCCAGCGACCTGCGCGCACTGCGCCTGCCCGAGCTGCAGCGCATCGCCTCCTCCCTCGGCATCACGGGGCTCTCGAAGCTCCGCAAGGGCGACCTCATCGCCGCCATCGAGGACAAGCGGCCCGCCGAGGCGACGACGCCAGACACCACGGCCCCCGCGGCTGCCGCGCAGGCGCCCGAGCAGCCCACCCTGCCCGAGGTCGAGGCCCCCGCCGCGGAGGCCCCCGCCGCCGAGGCGACCACGACCGAGGCGCCCTCGCGTGCTCGCCGCTCGCGCCGCGCCACCTCAGGCGGCAACGTGACCACCGCGCCGACCACGGCAGCGGAGCACACCAACCACGGTCAGACCGGTACCGAGGACCTCCTCGCCGGGCTCGACCAGGTCCGTGCCGAGAAGGACGCAGCCGAAGCCGGCCAGAACGGTGGCCAGCCCGCCGGCCAGAACGGTGGCCAGCGTCGTCGTCGTGGGCAGAAGCCCGCCGAGCAGGCTCCGACCAGCGCCGCCGAGGCACCCGACGCCGAGCCGTCGACCGACGCGGTCGACGACCAGTCGAACCAGAACGACCAGAACGACCAGCAGAACGACCAGAACGGCGAGCACGAGGGCGGTCAGCGCCGCGGTCGTCGCAGCCGTGGCCGTGGTCGCGGACGTGGGCAGAACGCCGACACCGCCGACCAGCAGGGCCAGCAGGCGCAGGACGACCAGAACGGTCGCCAGCAGAACGGCAAGCAGGACGCCGACAAGGGCGACCAGCAGAAGCAGGGCGACCAGCAGAAGCAGGGTCAGAACCAGGGCGACCAGCAGAAGCAGCAGCAGCAGCAGAAGCAGGGCCAGAACCAGCAGGGCCAGCAGAAGCAGAACCAGGGCCAGAGCAGCCAGAACCAGCGCGACGAGCAGCAGCGTCACAACGACGAGGCCGAGAGCGGCCGCAGCCGTCGCCAGCGTGACCGCAAGCGCGGCCGTGGTGGCCAGAACGACGACTTCGAGCCGGAGATCACCGAGGACGACGTCCTGATCCCGGTCGCCGGCATCCTCGACGTGCTCGACAACTACGCGTTCGTGCGGACGACCGGGTACCTCCCGGGCCCGAGCGACGTGTACGTCTCCCTCGGCCAGGTCAAGAAGTACCACCTGCGCAAGGGCGACGCGGTCGTCGGCGCGATCAAGCAGCCGCGCGACAACGAGCAGCAGAGCCGCCAGAAGTACAACGCCCTGGTGAAGATCGACACGATCAACGGCCAGTCCGCCGACGACGCCGCGAACCGCGTCGACTTCCAGGACCTCACCCCGCTGTACCCGAACGAGCGCCTGCGCCTCGAGACCGAGCCGGCGAAGCTGTCGACCCGGATCATCGACCTGGTCGCCCCGATCGGCAAGGGCCAGCGCGGCCTGATCGTCTCGCCGCCCAAGGCCGGCAAGACCGTCGTGCTGCAGGCCATCGCGAACGCGATCTCGAAGAACAACCCCGAGGCGCACCTGATGGTCGTCCTCGTGGACGAGCGGCCCGAAGAGGTCACCGACATGCAGCGCACGGTGAAGGGCGAGGTCATCGCCTCGACCTTCGACCGCCCGGCCGAGGACCACACCACGGTCGCCGAGCTCGCCATCGAGCGTGCGAAGCGCCTGGTCGAGCTCGGTCACGACGTCGTCGTGCTCCTCGACTCGATCACCCGACTCGGCCGCGCCTACAACCTCTCGACGCCGGCCTCCGGTCGCGTGCTGTCGGGTGGCGTCGACTCGTCCGCGCTGTACCCGCCGAAGCGCTTCTTCGGCGCAGCGCGCAACATCGAGAACGGCGGCTCGCTCACCATCCTCGCCACGGCGCTCGTCGAGACCGGGTCGAAGATGGACGAGGTGATCTTCGAGGAGTTCAAGGGCACCGGCAACATGGAGCTCCGCCTGAACCGTCACCTGGCGGACAAGCGGATCTTCCCGGCCGTGGACGTCAACGCATCCGGCACCCGTCGCGAGGAGCAGCTGCTCTCCGCCGACGAGGTCAAGATCACGTGGCGACTGCGTCGTGCCCTCGCCGGGCTCGACCCGCAGCAGGCGCTCGAGATCGTGCTGCGGAACCTCAAGGAGACGCAGTCCAACGTCGAGTTCCTCGTCCAGGTGCAGAAGTCGGTCCCGGCGACCGGCAACGGTCACCACGGCCACCAGGAGTAACCGGTGTTCGAGTCGGTAGCAGGGCTGCTGGCGGAACACGAGGACCTGACGCAGCAGCTGTCGGACCCCGCGCTCCACGCCGATCCGGCCCGGGCGAAGAAGGTCAACCGCCGCTTCGCCGAACTGAACCAGATCAAGTCCGCGTACGAGGCCTGGACGGCGGCGGGGGACGACCTCGCCGCCGCCCGGGAGCTCGCGCGCGAGGACCCGGCGTTCGCCGAAGAGGTCCCCGCGCTCGAGGAGCAGCTCGCGGAGCGCCAGGAGCGTCTCCGCCGGCTGCTCGTCCCGCGTGACCCCGACGACGGCCGCGACGTCATCATGGAGATCAAGGGCGGCGAGGGCGGCGAGGAATCGGCGCTCTTCGCGGCCGACCTCCTGCGCATGTACTCGCACTACGCCGAGTCCAAGGGCTGGAAGATCGAGCTCCTCGAGCGCACCGAGAGCGATCTCGGCGGCTACAAGGACGTCCAGGTCGCGATCAAGTCGAACTCGTCCGACCCCGCACAGGGCGTCTGGGCGCACCTGAAGTACGAGGGTGGTGTGCACCGCGTCCAGCGTGTGCCGGCGACCGAGTCCCAGGGGCGCATCCACACCTCGACGACGGGCGTGCTCGTCTTCCCCGAGGTGGACGAGCCCGAAGAGGTCGAGATCAACCAGAACGACCTGAAGATCGACGTGTACCGGTCCTCGGGCCCCGGCGGTCAGTCGGTCAACACGACGGACTCCGCGGTCCGCATCACCCACCTGCCCACGGGCATCACGGTCGCGATGCAGAACGAGAAGTCCCAGCTGCAGAACCGAGAGGCGGGCATGCGCGTCCTGCGCGCCCGCATCCTCGCGAAGCAGCAGGAGGAGCTCGACGCGATCGCGTCGGACGCCCGTCGTTCGCAGATCCGCGGCATGGACCGGTCCGAGCGCATCCGCACGTACAACTTCCCGGAGAACCGCATCGCGGACCACCGCACCGGGTACAAGGCGTACGACCTGGACCGCGTGATGAACGGTGCGCTCGAGCCCGTCATCGAGTCCGCCATCCGTGCGGACGAAGAAGCACGCCTGGCCGCCGTCGGCGACCAGAGCTGAACCCCGGACTGGAGGCTCGGCTCCTGTCCGACACACACGGTACGCATCCAGCGGATCGCCTCCTCGACGAGGCGACCGCTGCGCTCGTCGCACACGGCGTCCCGACACCGCGCGTGGACGCGGAGCTCCTGCTCGCGCGGGCGACCGACACCTCGCGCGGTGCCGTCCAGGCGCGTGCGATGACGAGCGGGGCGATCGCGGGGGAGCACGTCGAGCGCTTCCGTCAGGCCGTCGCGCGACGCATGACCCGTGAGCCGCTCCAGCACATCACCGGCGAGGCGCACTTCCGCGCGCTGACCCTCGCCGTCGGCCCCGGGGTGTTCGTCCCGCGGCCCGAGACCGAGGGCGTCGTGCAGTTCGGCATCGACGCGCTCCGGGCGACGGCGGTGCCGGAGCCGATCGCCGTGGACCTGGGGTCGGGCAGCGGCGCCATCGCGATCGCCATGGACACCGAGGTGCCGAACGCGCTCGTCTACGCCGTCGAACGCTCGGCCGAGGCCCTGCCGTGGACCCGTCGCAACGTCGAGCGGTACGGCGGCACGGTCCGACTCGTCGAGGGCGACCTCGCCGACGCGTTCCCGGAGCTCGACGGGACCGTCTCGGTCGTCGTGTCGAACCCGCCGTACGTCCCCGACGACGCGATCCCGGTGGATCCGGAGGTCCGTGACCACGACCCGGCGCTCGCGCTGTACGGCGGACCGGACGGTCTCGATGCCGTCCGTGCCCTCGCCGAGACCGCCTGGCGCCTGCTCGTCCCCGGCGGCGCGCTCGTCATCGAGCACGCCGAGCCGCAGGGCGCAGCCGTGCGGGACGTCCTGGCGCGCCGGGGGTTCCGATCCCCGGAGACGCACCAGGACCTGACGGGCCGCGACCGCACGACCACCGCGACCCGCTGACCGGACGCCCCCCGAGCCTCCCGTCCGCCTTGCCGAATCGCGCGTAGGAGGTCAGACGTTCCGACCTCCTACGCGCGATTCGGCTTCCTAGTGCACGTGCGATGGGACAGAACGCGCGACGAAGGCGCGGACCGCCTCCCGCAGGTCGGTGTCGTGCTCCACCAGCACCGCGGAGATGCCGACGCTCCTGGCGCCCTCGATGTTCTCGGGCATGTCGTCGGCGAAGAAGGTGTCCTCCGCCCGCGCGCCGTGGTGTGCGAGCGCACGGCGGAAGACCTCGGGGTCGGGCTTCCTGGCACCGAAGTTGCTCGACGTGTCGAGGTGCTCGCCGAACAGCGGCGGCAGTGACGGTGCCCATCGGTGGATCCAGCGGCCGGCGAGCGGACCGTTGTTGGTGAGGAGCGCGACACGCCCGTGTTCGCTGGCGATGCGGACCGCCTCGATGCGCTGCGGGAGCTCGGTCATCGCGGAACCGCGGATCCGCGCCCACTCCGTCTCGGGGACCTCGCACTCCATCGCGGCCGCGAACGCGGCGAGGTACGCGTCGCCGTCCGGGAAGTGTCCGGCCTCGGCACGGGACTCGTTGCCGGACAGCCACCACCGGCGGCGGAGCTCGTCGAGCTCGTGCCCGGTGAGGTCGGTCAACCCGGCCATCCGGGTCTTCCAGTCGTAGCGGACGAGGACGTCGTCCATGTCGAAGAGGAACAGGAGTCGGGGCGCTGGCGTCTCGTTCACGATGTCCTCCATTGTGTCGCACTATCATCGTCGAGTCATGGCATCCCGATACGACTGCACCGACCCCGACGGACTCCTGACCGGGATGCGGCTCGCACGTGCCGCACTCGGCCGGGGAGAACTCGTCGTCGTCCCCACCGACACCGTCTACGGCCTCGCCGCCGACGCCTTCGACGCGGCCGCCGTCCAGCGGCTCCTCGACGCGAAGGGGCGGACCCGGCAGTCGCCGCCGCCGGTCCTCATCCCCGGTCCGCCGACGCTCGACGCGCTCGCGAGCGAGGTCCCGCAGCAGGTGCGCGACCTGGTCGCCGAGTTCTGGCCGGGCGGGCTGACCGTGATCCTGCACGCGCAGCCCTCGCTGGACTGGGACCTGGGGGAGACCCGCGGCACGGTCGCGCTCCGCATGCCCGACTCCCGGATCGCGCTCGAGCTCCTGCAGGAGGTCGGCCCGCTCGCGGTGTCGTCGGCGAACTCGACGGGCGACCCTGCCGCGATGACGATCGACGCCGCTGAGTCGATGCTCGGCGACAGTGTGTCCGTCTACCTCGACGGCGGTTCCCTCGAACCGCACGACGGGTTCGAGGCGTCGACGGGGTCGACCATCGTCGACGCCACCGGGCTCTCCACCGGTGGCGGGCTGCGCATCGTGCGGCACGGCGTGATCCCGGACTCGGAGATCGAACGGGTCGTCGGGGCCGACCTCGTCACGTGAAGTACTACCTGCTCGCGGGGCTCATCTCCGCGGTCGTGAGCTTCCTGGTCAGCTGGCTGGTCTGGAAGCTCGGCCTGAAGTACAAGTGGTACCCGAAGGTCCGCGAACGCGACGTGCACCGCACCCCGACGCCGCGGCTCGGCGGGATCGCGATGTTCATCGGCGTGATGGTGTCGCTGCTGTGTGCGTGGTTCCTGTTCCCCGAGATCGCGGGCGTCGACTACTTCCGCCTGGTGTTCGCCGAACCCGGGCGCGTGCTGGCGGTGCTCGCCGGGGCGACGATCATCGTGGTGCTCGGTGTCGCCGACGACATCTGGGACCTCGACTGGATGACGAAGCTCGCCGGCCAGATCATCGCCGCGGGGATCCTGGCGTGGCAGGGCGTCGCGATCGTGTCGCTGCCGATCGGCAACACGCTCGGCGTCGGCTCGTCCTACATGAGCCTGATCTTCACGGTGCTCGCCGTCGTGCTGGTGATGAACGCCGTCAACTTCATCGACGGGCTCGACGGGCTCGTCGCCGGCGTCGCGATCATCGCCGGCGGGGTGTTCTTCCTCTACACGTTCTTCATCAACCGCGTGGTCGTGCAGACCGAGTTCTTCTTCAACCTGCCGTCGCTGCTGACGGCGGTCCTCGTCGGCGCGTGCTTCGGGTTCCTCATCCTGAACTGGCACCCGGCGAAGCTCTTCATGGGGGACGCCGGCGCGCTGCTCGTGGGCTTCCTGATGGCGACGAGCGCCGTGTCGATCACGGGCAACATCGACCCGGCCGCCGTGCGCACCCGCACCGACCTGCTGCCGGCGTTCATCCCGATCCTGCTGCCGTTCGCGATCCTCATCGTGCCGATCCTCGACTTCGGGCTCGCCGTCGTCCGGCGACTGAGCGCGGGGAAGTCGCCCTTCTCGGCGGACCGGAAGCACCTGCACCACCGGCTGCTCGACATGGGGCACTCGCACTTCCACGCCGTGCTGATCTTCTACGCGTGGACGGCGACCGTGGCGATCGGCTGTCTGCTCTTCCTGTTCCTGCAGTGGTGGTGGGTCGTGGCCTTCGTCGCGGTCGGCTTCACGATCTGCGCGATCGCGACGTTCGCCCCGCTCGGCCGGAAGCGCGCGGAGATCGCCGCCCAGAGCCGTGCAGGAACGGGAGCGGCCGTCGATGCCCGGCTCGACCCGCTCGACCGCGCGGCAGCCACCCGCGACATTCCGACCCCAGGAGACCCCTCGTGACCACGCCGAACGGCCTCGACCACGTCAGCCCGCTCTTCCGCCGCATCCTCGTGCAGGGGGCCGTGCTCGCCGTCGCCCTCGCCGTCGTCGGGGGAGTCGTCGGCTTCTTCGTCGCCGGTACGCCGGGGCTGATCGGGGGACTGATCGGCGCGGTGATGAGCGTCGTGTTCTGCGGGCTCACGGCGGTGAGCGTCCTGCTCGCGATCCGGTTCTCCCGCGGGCAGATGATCTCCGGCGCCTTCTTCGGCACGATCATGGGGATGTTCCTCGTGAAGTTCGTGCTCTTCATCGTGGTGCTCGTGCTGCTGAAGGACCGGGACTGGGTGAACACGCCCGTGCTCGCGATCGCGATCATCGTCGGCGTCATCGGGTCGCTCGTGATCGACGTGACCGTCATCGCCAAGGGGCGCGTGCCGATCGACGTGCCCCTGCCCGGCTCTGCGGACGCTGAGAAGGACGACCCGGGCGTCTGAGAGCCCGGGAAGGCTCTCACACCTGATAGGGTTTGAGGAGTCCGCGCCCGGAGCCATGCTCGGAGCGGACGAGCCTCCACACAGTCCACCATCGCGTGCCATGACGTGCGCGCGCCGACACAGGAGACAGCGCTGCTATCCCACGCTCTTCCCCTGTCCCTCACCGCTGCGGCCAACACCGTTGCGGCGGGGAGCAGTAAGGCCGCCGAGTTCCATGGTCCGTCGATCAACGAGTTCTTCCCCGACCCGATCTTCTTCGCGGGGACGCCGTTCGAGATCGACCGGATCGTCATCATCCGCTTCATCGCGGTCGCAGTGCTGCTCGTCTTCGCGTTCGCGGGGACCCGGGCGCTCAAGCTGATCCCCAACCGCGGTCAGGCGTTCATCGAGTACGGCTTCGACGTCGTCCGCCGGAACACCTTCGACAACCTCGGTGAGAAGGACGGCAAGCGGTTCCTCCCGCTCCTGGCGACCATCTTCTTCGGCGTCCTGTTCATGAACCTGACGGGGCTCATCCCGTTCATGAACATCGCCGGCACGAGCCGCATCGCGATGCCGCTGATCCTCGCGATCGTCGCGTACGTCGCGTTCATCTACGCCGGTCTCCGCAAGCACCCGGGCACGTTCCTCCGGAACTCGCTCTTCCCGCCCGGGGTGCCGTGGTACCTGTACATCATCGTGACGCCGATCGAGCTCGTCTCGACGTTCGTCCTCCGTCCGGTCACCCTGACCCTGCGACTCCTGATGAACATGGTGGTCGGCCACCTGCTCCTGGTGCTGTTCTTCTCGGCCACCTGGTTCTTCTTCTTCGACTCGCACAGCCTGCTGGCGTTCTTCGGGATCGGCACGCTCGCGTTCGGCATCGCCTTCAGCTTCTTCGAGATCCTCGTCGCGCTGCTCCAGGCGTACGTCTTCATGCTCCTCACCGCCGTCTACATCCAGCTGGCGCTGGCAGACGAGCACTGATTCCTCACTGACCCCCTACGGGGCCGGCAACCGTCGGGCCCGCACCTCGAAAGGAAAACACGTGGACGCAACGACCGTTCTCGCGGAGATCAACGGCAACATCGCGACGGTTGGCTACGGCCTCGCTGCGATCGGCCCGGCCATCGGCGTCGGCATCGTCGTCGGCAAGACGATCGAGTCCGTCGCTCGCCAGCCCGAGCTCCAGGGCCGACTGACGACCCTCATGTACATCGGTATCGCCTTCACCGAGGCCCTGGCCTTCATCGGTATCGCCACGTACTTCATCTTCACCAACTAAGGTTCCTCGATGCAGAACGCACTCATCATCGCGGCGGAGGAGACCCACAATCCGCTGATCCCGCCGGTGTACGACATCGTGTGGTCTGCGGTGGCCTTCGTCATCATCTTCCTGGTGTTCTGGCGTGTCGTCACGCCGCGCATCACGAAGATGCTCGATGAGCGCACCGAGGCCATCGAAGGCGGCATCAAGAAGGCCGAGGCCGCTCAGGAGCAGGCTGCTGCTGCGCTCGAGGAGTACAACAAGCAGCTCGCCGACGCCCGTGCCGAGGCCTCCCGCATCCGCGAGCAGGCCCGTGCCGACGCCACGGCGATCGGCAACGAGGTCCGCGAGCAGGCTGCTGCCGACGCCGCGCGCATCACGTCGAACGCCCAGGCGCAGATCGAGGCAGAGCGCCAGAGCGCGCTCCAGTCGCTCCGCACCGAGGTCGGCTCGCTCGCACTCGACCTCGCGTCGGGTGTCATCGGCGAGTCCCTCAAGGACGACGCCAAGGCCACCGCGGTCGTCGACCGCTTCCTCGCCGACCTCGAGTCGTCGAAGGACGCGCAGGCGTCGCAGGCAGAGACGGAGCGCTGAGCATGCGGAGCGCCACTCGTTCAGCACTCTCGTCGACGCAGGCGGTCCTCGCCGAACTCGGCGGGAGCGCCGACCTGGCGACCGGTGCTGAGATCCTCGCCGCCGGGCGAGTGGTCGCCGGTTCTTCGCAGCTCCTCACGCTGCTCGCGGACCCCACGGCGGACGTCGTCGGCAAGAAGGCGGTCATCGACCGCGTCTTCGCCGGGCAGGCGACCACCACGCGGGCTGTCCTGACGGCGGTCGCCGGGGCGCGCTGGTCCTCCCAGCAGGACCTGCTCGCCGGTATCGAGGACGCGGGCATCCGCGCCGTCGCGGCCACCGCCGGACCCGGGACCTCGATCGAGGCGGAGCTCTTCGCCTTCGAGACCGCCGTCCGGTCCGACGCGGGCCTCGAGCTCGCGCTCGGCACGAAGCTCGGCAGCCCCGCTGAGAAGAGCGCGCTCGTCGAGCGGCTCATCGGCGGCAAGTCGTCGGCGCAGACGGTGACGATCCTGTCGGCACTCGTCCAGCAGCCCCGCGGCCGCCGGATCGGTGAACTGGTCCGCGATGCCTCGCGCATCGTCGCCGACCAGGCCGAGAAGGTCGTGGCGACGGTCATCACCGCGACGGCGCTGTCGGAAGCACAGGCGGCTCGTGTCGCCCGTGGGCTGTCGGCGCGCTACGGCAAGGACATCATCGTCAACCACGTCGTCGACCCCAAGGTCGTCGGCGGGGTCCGGGTGCAGGTCGGCGGCGACGTCATCGACGGCACCGTGTCCACGCGCCTCGCCGACCTCCGGCTCCAGCTCGCGGGCTGAGCGTACGGTCGTACCCGACACCCCAAGTCCACAACGGGAACTGTCCTGACCGGACAGCATCACCCTCTCGGAGCCGAAGGGCCCCGGAAACCAACAAGGAAAATCCCATGGCAGACATCACCATCAGCCCCGATGAGATCCGTGATGCCCTGAAGGACTTCGTCTCGAACTACGAGCCGACGAAGGCCTCCACGGCCGAGGTCGGGCACGTCACCGACGCCGGTGACGGCATCGCCCACGTCGAAGGCCTCCCCGGCGTCATGGCCAACGAGCTCATCCGTTTCGAGGACGGCACGCTCGGCCTGGCCCAGAACCTGGACGAGGACGAGATCGGCGCAATCGTGCTCGGCGAGTTCGCCGGCGTCGAAGAGGGCCAGGAAGTCACCCGGACGGGCGAAGTCCTCTCCGCCCCCGTCGGTGACGGCTTCCTCGGTCGCGTCGTCGACCCGCTCGGCGCCCCGATCGACGGCCTCGGCGAGATCGTGGCAGAGGGCCGCCGTGCCCTCGAGCTGCAGGCGCCGGGCGTCATGTCGCGCAAGTCGGTGCACGAGCCGCTGCAGACCGGCATCAAGGCCATCGACGCGATGATCCCCGTCGGCCGTGGCCAGCGTCAGCTGATCATCGGCGACCGCCAGACCGGCAAGACGGCGATCGCGATCGACACGATCATCAACCAGAAGGCCAACTGGGAGTCCGGCGACGAGGACAAGCAGGTCCGCTGCATCTACGTCGCGATCGGTCAGAAGGGCTCGACGATCGCCTCCGTGAAGGGTGCGCTCGAGGACGCCGGCGCGATGGAGTACACCACCATCGTCGCCGCCCCGGCATCCGACCCGGCCGGCTTCAAGTACCTCGCCCCGTACACCGGCTCGGCCATCGGCCAGCACTGGATGTACCAGGGCAAGCACGTCCTCATCATCTTCGACGACCTGTCGAAGCAGGCAGAGGCCTACCGTGCGGTGTCGCTCCTCCTGCGTCGTCCGCCGGGACGCGAGGCCTACCCGGGTGACGTCTTCTACCTGCACTCCCGTCTGCTGGAGCGTTGCGCGAAGCTGTCCGACGAGCTCGGCGCCGGCTCGATGACGGGTCTCCCGATCATCGAGACCAAGGCGAACGACGTCTCGGCGTACATCCCGACCAACGTCATCTCGATCACCGACGGCCAGATCTTCCTGCAGTCGGACCTCTTCAACGCGAACCAGCGTCCGGCCGTCGACGTGGGCATCTCGGTGTCCCGCGTCGGTGGTGACGCCCAGGTGAAGTCGATCAAGAAGGTCTCCGGCACGCTGAAGCTCGAGCTGGCGCAGTACCGCTCGCTCGAGGCGTTCGCGATGTTCGCGTCCGACCTCGACCAGGCCTCGCGTCGTCAGCTGGACCGCGGTGCCCGTCTCACCGAGCTCCTCAAGCAGCCGCAGTACTCGCCGTACCCGGTCGAGGAGCAGGTCGTCTCGATCTGGGCCGGCACGAACGGCAAGCTCGACACGGTCCCCGTGCCGGACGTGCTCCGCTTCGAGTCCGAGCTGCTCGACCACCTGCGTCGCAACTCCGACGTCCTCACGACGCTGCGCGAGACCAACCAGCTCAGCGACGAGACCGTCGCCGAGATGTCGAAGCAGATCGACGAGTTCTCGAAGAGCTTCCAGACGAGCGACGGCAAGACGCTCGGGTCCGAGCAGTTCGACGCCGCCGACGCCGAGGACGTGGACCAGGAGCAGATCGTCAAGGGTCGTCGCTAGATGGCAGCGCAGGTCCGGGTCTACCGACAGCGAATCAAGTCGGCGAAGACCACGAAGAAGGTCACTCGCGCGATGGAGCTGATCTCGGCGTCGCGGATCCAGAAGGCACAGGCCCGCATGGCCGCGTCCGGCCCGTACTCGCGGGCCGTGACGCGGGCGGTGTCGGCCGTGGCGACGTTCTCGAACGTCGACCACGTGCTGACCACCGAGCCGGAGTCGTCGACGCGTGCGGCCGTGGTGCTGTTCACCTCGGACCGTGGCCTCAACGGCGCGTTCAGCACGAACGTCCTCAAGCAGGGCGAGGAGCTCGCCTCCCTGCTCCGCAGCGAGGGCAAGGACGTCGTGTACTACCTGGTCGGGCGCAAGTCCGTCGGGTACTTCGCGTTCCGTGAGCGCCCCTCCGAGCAGCAGTGGGTCGGCAACACCGACCAGCCCGAGTTCTCGACGGCGAAGGAGATCGGCGACGCGGTCGTGTCGAAGTTCCTCCAGGACACGGCAGAGGGCGGCGTGGACGAGATCCACATCGTGTTCAACCGCTTCCTCAGCCTCGCGACCCAGGAGCCGCAGGTCGTTCGCCTGCTCCCGCTCGAGGTCGTCGAGGGTGTCGAGGAGCCGACGGACAACGAGCCGCTCCCGCTGTACGAGTTCGAGCCGGACGCCGATGCGGTGCTCGACTCGCTGCTCCCGGTCTACATCGAGAGCCGCATCTTCAACGCCATGCTCCAGTCGGCTGCCTCCGAGCACGCCGCCCGGCAGAAGGCGATGAAGGCGGCCAGTGACAACGCCGACTCGCTGATCCGTGACTTCACCCGTCTCGCGAACAACGCACGCCAGGCCGAGATCACCCAGCAGATCTCCGAGATCGTCGGCGGCGCCGACGCCCTCTCGTCGAAGAAGAAGTAGTCCGCGTCGTTCGCGGACAGATACCCACCCTCAGGAAGGCACCAGCCATGACCGACACCGCAACCACCGCGGTCGAGACGTCGTCGGCGCCCGGTGTCGGCCGGATCGCCCGTGTCACGGGTCCCGTCGTCGACATCGAGTTCCCGCACGACGCAATCCCGGAGATGTACAACCTCCTGTTCACGACCATCACCATCGGTGACTCGTCGCAGGAGATCGGCCTCGAGGTCGCGCAGCACCTCGGCGACGACCTCGTCCGTGCCATCTCCCTGAAGCCGACCGACGGCCTCGTCCGTGGTCAGGAGGTCCGTGACTCGGGCGCCCCGATCTCGGTCCCCGTCGGCGACGTCACCAAGGGCAAGGTCTTCGACGTGCTGGGCAACGTGCTCAACACCGACGAGAAGCTCGAGATCACCGAGCGCTGGCCGATCCACCGCAAGGCCCCCGCGTTCGACCAGCTCGAGTCCAAGACCTCGATGTTCGAGACCGGCATCAAGTCGATCGACCTCCTCACCCCGTACGTCCAGGGTGGGAAGATCGGTCTGTTCGGTGGTGCCGGTGTCGGCAAGACCGTCCTCATCCAGGAGATGATCCAGCGCGTCGCGCAGGACCACGGTGGTGTGTCGGTGTTCGCCGGTGTCGGTGAGCGCACCCGTGAGGGCAACGACCTCATCGGTGAGATGGAAGAGGCGGGTGTCTTCGACAAGACGGCCCTCGTGTTCGGCCAGATGGACGAGCCGCCGGGAACGCGTCTGCGCGTCGCCCTGTCGGCGCTGACGATGGCGGAGTACTTCCGTGACGTCCAGAAGCAGGACGTGCTCCTCTTCATCGACAACATCTTCCGCTTCACGCAGGCCGGCTCCGAGGTCTCCACGCTGCTCGGCCGCATGCCGTCCGCTGTGGGCTACCAGCCGAACCTCGCCGACGAGATGGGTGTGCTCCAGGAGCGCATCACCTCGACGCGTGGTCACTCGATCACCTCGCTGCAGGCGATCTACGTCCCGGCCGACGACTACACCGACCCGGCGCCGGCGACCACGTTCGCACACCTCGACGCCACGACCGAGCTCTCCCGTGAGATCGCGTCGCAGGGCCTCTACCCGGCGATCGACCCGCTGACCTCCACGTCGCGGATCATGGACCCCCGGTACCTGGGCGCCGACCACTACCAGACGGCCACCCGCGTCAAGCAGATCCTCCAGAAGAACAAGGAACTGCAGGAGATCATCGCCATCCTCGGTGTCGACGAGCTCTCCGAAGAGGACAAGATCACGGTCGAGCGCGCTCGTCGTATCCAGCAGTTCCTCTCGCAGAACACGTACATGGCGAAGAAGTTCACCGGTGTCGAGGGCTCCACGGTCCCGCTCAAGGACACGATCGAGTCCTTCCGCGCCATCGCCGACGGCGAGTTCGACCACGTGGCCACGCAGGCCTTCTTCAACGTCGGTGGCATCAACGACGTCGAAGAGAAGTGGGCGCAGATCCAGAAGGAGAACCGCTGACATGGCGGGTCTCACCGTGAGTGTCGTCTCGGCGGACCGCGAGGTCTGGACGGGCGACACCACCATGGTCGTCGCACGCACGACAGAAGGCCAGATCGGTATCCTGGCGGGTCACGAGCCGATGCTCGCGATCCTCGCCCAGGGCCAGGTCCGCATCGCGCGGGCCGACGGCTCGACCGTCGCGGTCGACGCTGAGGACGGGTTCCTCTCGGTCGAGCACGACACGGTCACGATCGTGGCGCGGCAGGCCGCGCTGGCCTCCTGACCGGACTGACCGTCCTCCTCCCGCCTTCGGAGACGAAGCGGGAGGGCGGGGACACGGGAACCACCCTCGACCTGGGCGGTCTCTCGTTCCCGGAACTGACCCGAGAGCGGGCCGCGGTGATCGCCGCGGCCCGCTCCGTCAGTTCCGAGGAGTCCACCGCGCGGACGGCGCTCAAGCTCGGACCGAAGTCGATCGCCGAGCGGTTGCGGAACCTCTCGCTGGACACGTCGCCGACGCTGCCGGCGATCGAGCGGTACACCGGGGTGCTCTACGACCCGCTGGACGTCCCGTCGGCCTCTGCGGAGGTCCGTTCCTGGTGGTATCGGCACGTGGTCGTCCAGTCCGCGATGTTCGGGCCGATCGGTGCGGGGGACCCGATCCCGGCCTACCGGTTGTCGCATGATTCGCGCCTCGGGTCGTTGCGACTCGCGTCGCACTGGCCCGCAGTCGCGACCGCAGCGCTGTCCACCAGGGGTGGTGGACTCGTCCTGGACCTGCGCTCGGAGGGCTACCGCGCGCTCGGTCCGGTCGACGGCGCCGTGGCCCTGCGGGTCGTGAGCGTCGACGGCAGCGGCCGCCGGAAGGCGCTGAACCACTGGAACAAGACCGCGAAGGGGCGACTGGTGTCGTTGCTGGCTCGGACCGGTGCGTCGATCGAGTCGATGGACGACCTCGTCGCGTGGGCGACGTCCGTGGGCGTGCTGGTGGAGCGCTCGGAGACGGGGTGGGACCTGGTCGCCGAGAGCCTGGAGTCGGCCTCCGTCTGATCGGCGGCCGTTCCTCCACAGGCGCCCCGTACGTCGCGGTCACCACGGACTGGCCTCCGTCAACGCTCTGGAGGCTCTGTGCGCGTTTCGATGGACGCATGAACCTCGACGTCGCACAATCGTCCAGCTCCCCGTTCGTCCGTCACCCGCGCGAGATCGCGGCAGCCGTGACCCTGCCGGTCGCCGCCGCCGCGCTCGTCGCGCCCGGCACCGCGCTCCTCGACACCGCCGGCCGGTCGGCCGTCGCGACCGCGTGCGCCGCACTCGCGACCCGGATGGCCCTGGTGCGGTTCATCGGTGCCGCATCCGGACCGGACCTGCGGGCGGTCCGTCCGTTCGATCCCTTCACGGACCCGACCCCGTCGGCGTTCCACGGCCGCGGCCCGGCTCCGTCGCGCGACCGCATCCGGGCCGCTGGCGCACGGTGCACCGCGGTCTGGCACGGCTGGAAGCAGCAGGGCTCACCTCGTGACGAACGTCGGGGCGTCGCGGGATCCGTCGCCCTCGGCGCCTGGTGCTCGTGGGCGATCGGTGCGTTGACGGAGGCCGAGGTCCGAGCCGGGTACGCGCTCGACGTGGTGCCGGACGACGCGTTGGCGCTCGTCGTCCATCGATCGGCCCGGGCCGGGGCGCGCCCGGAGTGGTGGGGGTGACGGGGCGTGCACCGGATCGTCTACGGTTGTGAGACCGCACCGCTGGAAGGACGCAGGGAGGCACCACGTGCACGACGACGCCGATGACGTCGAGGACACGGTGATCCGTCCTCGGTCGCGGCCACTCGGATCCGCTCGGGCGCAGGACGCGATCGACGACACGGTCCTCCGGGTCCCCTCGGGCGGTGGGTCTCACGGATCGGACCTGCTCGACGACGGCCCGCTCGGGGACACCGTCATCCGTGCGCCGCGCACTGCGCCGGACCCGTCGACGGTCCCCGAGGACACGGTCCTCGGAATGCCTCGGACCGCACCATCCACGCGGCCGACGGCGTCTCCGCCGGACGCGCCCCCGAGCCTCCCTGTCGTCCCGGAACCGCCACACACCCGCGTGCCGTCGATCCGCGTCGGCGGACGCGTCATCCGACTCGACCACCCGGTGGTGATCGGCCGGCGTCCCGCGTTGCCGCGTGTCGTCCGTGGGCCGGCGCCAGAACTCGTGATCGTGCCGTCGCCGCTCGGACAGGTGTCGTCGTCCCACCTGCTCGTGCACGCCGAGGGCGAAGCCGCAGTGGTGGACGACCTGCGTTCGACCAACGGGACCGTCGTCCGGCCCGCCGGTTCGGCGCCGTACCGGATGTCGTCAGGTGCGTCGATCGTCGCGCTGACGGGTACGGTAGTCGAGATCGGGGACGGCATCGCGGTGGAGATCCTCTCGCCGCACCTCCGGCTCACGCCAGGGGCCGACGGTGTCCCGCCGTCGCTCCACCAGCCTCCGACCCATCAGACCGGCACGCCCCGAACCCCCAGAGAGCGATCCTGAAACGTGACCGAACTCGGCCGAGCAGCCGCCGCCCACGCCATCGACGTCCCCGGAACGGACGGCGCCACCCTGACGCTCTCGTGGGGAGCCGCGACCGACGTCGGTCGTCGCCGAGACCACAACGAGGACAGCTACATCGTCGAAGCACCGTTCTTCGTCGTCGCGGACGGCATGGGTGGACACCTCGCCGGTGACCGCGCGAGCGACGCCGTGGTCCGTCGCCTCGGTGACTCGGTCGACGGGCCGTTCGGGACCCGACAGTCGATCCAGCGCGCGCTCCTGCTCGCCACGGCGGACATCGAGCGTGCGGCGGGCGGCAACGCGATCGGTGCCGGCACCACCGTGACCGGACTCGCGCTCGTCGCGTCGAACGGGCAGCCGGCAGCGCTCGTCTTCAACGTGGGCGACTCGCGCACCTACCGGGTCGACGACGGCGTCCTCCGTCGGATCACCGTCGACCACTCGGTCGTGCAGGAGATGGTCGACGCCGGTGTGCTGCGGGCAGAGGACGCCGAAGCGCACCCGGACAGCAACGTCATCACCCGCGCGGTCGGCTTCGGCGAACCGCCGGAGCCGGACTGGTGGACGTTGCCGCTCCGCACCGGCGACCGGTACATCGTCTGCTCGGACGGTCTGACGAAGGAGATCGGCGACGCGGTCATCGGCCGCATCGCCGCGAAGGTCGCCGACCCGCAGGAGCTCGCCGAGCGCCTGGTGGGCGATGCCCTCATCGCAGGTGGTCGCGACAACGTCACCGTCGTGGTCCTCCAAGTGGAGGACGCACCGCAGGACGGCGACCTCGAGGACACGCTGCCTCGCCATTGACGTCCCCCGAATTGGGGGCAGCGGATGGAATCCCGTACTCTGGTGTGCGGAATTCCGGCCGGCTCGTTTCCGTAGACTGAAGGGCCGAGGGGACGATCGGCTGCGGCCGGGGAGGAGAGGGTGCCATGGCGCGACGGCTGCCGTCCACCCCTCCCGTGATCGCCGGGTTCAGCCCGGTGCACGTCCTCGGCTCCGGCGGCTTCGCCGACGTGTTCCTGTACGAGCAGGACATGCCGCGGCGCCAGGTCGCGGTGAAGGTCCTGCTCGACGAAGTCGTCGACGACCGGGTCCGGCAGATGTTCCAGGCCGAGGCGAACCTGATGGCTCGGCTGAGCACGCACCCGTCCATCCTCACCGTGTTCCAGGCGAGCGTCGCGGCCGACGGGCGTCCGTACCTCGTGATGGAACTCTGCTCGTCGTCGCTCAGCGAGCGCTACCGACGCGAGCCGATCCCGGTTTCCGAGGTCCTGTCGATCGGGATCCGCATCGGTTCCGCGCTCGAGACGGCGCACCGTGAAGGCGTGCTGCACCGCGACATCAAGCCGTCCAACATCCTGCTCACCGCGTACGGCAACCCCGTGCTGTCCGACTTCGGCATCGCGGCGACCATCGGTGAGTCCGATCCCGACGAGCCGATCGGCATGTCCATCCCGTGGTCGGCGCCAGAGGTCCTCATCGACGAGTCCCGCGGGACCATCCAGTCCGAGGTGTACTCCCTCGCGGCGACGGTCTTCTCGCTCCTCGCCGGGCGCAGCCCGTTCGAGGTCCCCGGCGGCAAGAACGGTGCCGCCGACCTGATGGCGCGCGTGGACAAGGGCGGTGTGAAGCCGTCCGGTCGCACGGACGTGCCGCCGTCGCTCGAGCGACTGCTCGCCACGGCGATGTCCCGCAAGGTCCAGCAGCGTCCGGCCACCGTGATGGAACTCGTCCGCGGGTTCCAGCAGGTCCAGGCCGAGCTCGGCATCCCGCAGACTGCTGCCGACGTCGCGGTCGAGGCATGGGCCGTCGCCACGCCCACGCCGGAGGGTGACCGCACGATGATCCGGGAACTCCAGCCGCCGAGCCGGGTCGGTCGTCGGCGCCGGACGCGTCGCCCGGTGCAGGGCGGCGTGGCGGCCACCGGTTCGCGGAGCGTCGGCACCGTCCACCGGACGGGCTCGGTCACCCTGGCCCGACGTCGATCCCGCCGAACTGTGATCTGGGCGTCCTCGGTCGCCGCGGCGGTCGTGGTCGCCCTCGCCGTGACGTCCTTCGTCCTCGTGACACGCGTCGGTTCCGGGGCGATCCCCACGGTCTCCGACGTCCGCGCGTCGACCGCCGGTCAGTCCGTCACGTTCCGCTGGAGCGACCCAGGGCTCCGGAACGGCGACACCTACGTGATCTCCTCGAACGGCGCGTCGAGCCAGCAGTCGGGCACGTCGTTCGTCGTCTCCGGCAGCAAGGGCGACGAGGAGTGCATCTCGGTCGCGGTGAACCGCGACGGCAAGACCGGCGTCGCGAGTGCCGAACGGTGCGCCACGATCGGCGGCGGATCGTGATCCGGCGGCTCATCGCACAACACCGGTCCGCCGCGATCACCATCGGCGCGTCCGTGGTCGTCGCTGCGCTCGTCGCCGGGGCCGCCGTCGTCTCGAGCGGCTACCACACGCAGCGGGTCGCGCTCGGGGACGGCACCGTCTGGGTGCCCTCGTCCCAGTACGGGGCGGTCGGCCGCGCGAACACCGCGGTCCTGCAGCTGAACACCGCGGTGGAGTCGTCCACGGACGCGCTCTCCGTGCTGCAGAGCGGATCGATGGTCTACAGCGTCGACGAAACCAAGGGCACGGTCGCCAAGGTGGACGTCGCGGACGCGACGATCGGTGACCCGGTCACGCTGCCATCCGGGTCACCGCAGGTGTTCTTCTCGGGATCGACCGCGGTCATCGGCAACCAGGAGACCGGCGAGGTCTGGTCCACGCCTGCGAAGGAGCTCGCCGATTTCGACGCTTCCACCAAGGCGGATCTGACGCTCGGCGCGGACGCGGTGTTCGACGCGTCGGACGAGCACGTCGCGGTGTACTCGCCGCGGACCGGGACGGCGTCCCTCGTCGAGGTCGGCTCGACCCTGTCCGTCGCGAAGCGCTGGACCGTGCGGATGGACCGCAAGGACGACTTCCAGGTCGCGGCGTTCGGCTCCCACATGGCGGTGCTCGACCAGACGACCGGCGCGCTCTCGGTCGACGGCGACACGGTCGACCTCGGCGACCGGGTCGGTGGGTCCCCGGCTCTCCAGCGGTCCTCGGCCGACGGGGACTCGGTGGTCGTCGCCGGTGCCGCGGGTCTCGTCCGCGTCACGCCGTCGGGCGCAGCGACCACGACCGCCCTGGCGGTGTCGGGACGCGCGGCCCGACCTTACGTCGACGGCAACTGCACGTTCGGGGCGTGGAGCGGCGGGCAGGCGATCGACACGTGCGCCGGCCGCGCGCTGCAGCAGCTCGACCGGGTGCCCGGCGGTGCTGCCCTCCAGATCGTCCACAACGCCGACACCGTCGTCGCCAACGACCCGGCGACCGGGCGCTCCTGGGCGATCGACCGCAGCGGTCAGCTCATCGACAACTGGTCCGACCTGATCAAGCGGGACGACGACCAGCAGCAGGAGCAGATCTCGGACGACGACCCCGAGGTCGACAAGGACCAGAAGCCGCCGGTCGCCGTGGACGACGACCTGGGTGCCCGTCCGGGACGCACCACGAGCCTCCCGGTCCTGCTCAACGACTACGACCCCAACGGCGACCCGATCATCGTCAGCGAGGTCGGGTCCGTCGACCAGGCCGCTGGGAAGGTCGCGATCGTCGATGACGGGCAGCGGCTGCAGATCGCCCTGTCGGACAGCGCGTCCGGGACCGTGACGTTCCCGTACACGATCACCGACGGCAACGGCGGCTCGGCCACCGCGACCGTCCGGGTCAGCGTGCGACCGGAGTCCGAGAACGACGCGCCCAGGCAGGTCAGGGACACCACAGCCGACGTGGTCCAGAGCGGGCACGTGTCGAGCAACGTGCTCGGCGACTGGGTCGACCCCGACGGCGACCCGGTGTACCTGAAGTCGGCGACCGCGACGGACGGGGACGAGGTCTCGACGACGCCGGACGGCCTGCTCGACTTCCGCAACAAGAGCGGTCGCACCGGCGACCGCAGCGTCCAGCTCGTGGTGAGTGACGGTCGCGCGGACGGCCGTGGATCCCTCACCGTGCACGTCGCCGCGCAGGGGAGCGTGCCGCTCCGGGCAGACGCGTTCCCGGTGAAGGGCTACGCAGGCAAGTCCTTCACGGTGGATCCGCTCGAGCACGTGCGAGGCGGCAACGGGAGCATCACGCTGACGAGTGTCTCGTCGGCGAGCGGCGTGACGATCACCCCGAGCTACGACGCCGGGACCTTCCGGGTGCAGAGCGACGCAGTGGGGGACCACCAGGTCGAGTACACCGTGACGGACGGCACGAAGACGTCCAGCGGGATCGTCCGCATGACGATCGCGGCACCGCCGGACGCGTCGACCGCGCCGATCACGACCCCGAAGACCGTGTTCGTCAACACGCTGTCGACGAAGGACACCGACGTCACCGCCACCGACATCGATCCGGCGGGCGGGGTCCTCCTCGTCACGGCGCTCGACGGACCCGCGCGGGGTTCCGGCGTGCAGGCGAGCATCCTCGACCAGCACACGATCCGGACGACCCTGTCGGCACCGCTCGACGGGCCGGTGACCTTCACCTACACCGAGACGAACGGCTTGGCGTCGTCGCCCGGCACCGTCACGGTCGTCGAGATCCCGAAGCCGGACCGGATCCAGCCGCCCGTCGCGCAGCCGGACACCGCGACGGTCCGGGTCGGGGACGTCGCGAACATCGACGTCCTCGCGAACGACACCCAGCCGGAGGGCGAGCCGCTGACCCTGCACCCGGACCTCGTGCAGAACGTCCCCGGCGACGGCGGGCTGCTCTTCGCCTCCGGCGACCACCTCCGGTACCTCGCGCCGAAGACCCCGGGCAACTACACGGCGGTGTACCGCGTCGCCGGCCCGGACGGACAGTCCGCGGACGCCGCGGTCTCGATCTCGGTCCGTGAGAAGGACAGTGCCACGAACAACCCGCCGGTGCCACAGACCGTCACGGCTCGTGTGGTCGCGGGTCAGGCGGTCAGCATCTCCGTGCCACTGAACGGCATCGACCCGGACGGCGACTCCGTGCAGCTGGTCGGGGTGGCGTCGAACCCCGACAAGGGCTCGGTCAGCGACATCGGATCCGACTCCCTGACCTACGAGGCCGGGGACTACTCGGCCGGCACCGACGAGTTCACCTACACCGTCGTCGACGCGCTGGGCGCTCGCGCCACGGGCACCATCCGCGTCGGCATCGCACCGCGGGCCGAACAGGCGTCGAACCCGGTGGCCGAGGCGGACCACGTGACGATCCGGCCGGGCGGCTCCGTGACGGTTCGCGTGCTCCAGAACGACTCGGACCCCGAGGGCGGCGACCTCACCGTCTCCAAGGCCGAGCCGACCGCCGAGGACGTCACCGCGAAGGTCCTGCGGAAGCAGGAGATCCGCGTCACCCCGCCGAAGACAGCGAAGAGCGGAGACTTCGCGGTGCTCTACACGGCGTCGAACGAGAGCGGCGGCGCGAGCACGGCGTTCCTCACGGTCACCGTGGACAAGGACGCGCGCCCGCTCCGTCCCGAGGTCGACGACACCACGCTCGACCTGCAGGACATCCTGCACCGGCAGAGCGTGACCGTCGACGTGCTGAAGAACGTGTTCTTCGCCGAGGGGTCGACGTCGTCCCTGACCGTGGGGGTGGTGGACGGCTACGGCGACACCGCCCGCACCACGACCGATGGCCGGATCTCCGTGCGCCTCACGGACGACTCGCAGGTCATCCCGTTCTCGGTCGCCCGGCAGGACCACCCGGACATCGTGTCGTACGGGTTCATCCACGTCCCGGGGTTCGACGACGCCCTCCCGCAGGTCAACCGGTCAGCGGGCGCGATCACGGTGAAGAGCGAGTCGACCATCAGGATCCCGCTGTCGAAGTACGTCGTGACCGCGAACGGGCAGACCGCCAAGATCACCGACCCCGGCACGGTCAAGGCCACCCACGCGAACGGCGACGACCTCACCGTCGACTCGTCCACGTTGCAGTTCACGTCGGCGAAGCTGTACTACGGCAACGCGTCGATCTCGTTCGAGGTGACCGACGGCTCGAACGCCAACGGCGGCAAGGGGCGGGTCGCGACCCTGGTCCTCCCCGTGAAGGTCACGCCGCGCTCGAACCAGCCGCCCGCGTTCACCGGGTCCTCGATCGAGATGCAGCCGGGCGACTCCCGGACGCTCGACCTCACGCGGCTGACGGACTACCCGTACCCCAAGGACCTGCCCGAACTGCAGTACTCCGTCGTCAGCCAGCCGTCCTCCGGCACCACGGCCACGATCTCCGGCCAGCGACTGACGATCAAGGTCGCCGACTCCGCCCAGAAGAACACCTCGGCGACGATCGGCGTCGGCGTCGCCGATGCCGCGAACGCCGGCCGGTCCGGGCTCGTGACCGTCGGGATCGTCGCGTCCACCAGGCCGCTCGTACAGCCGGGCGCGGACAGTGCCGTCGCGAAGCGTGGATCGTCGACGACGATCGACGTCCTCGCGAACGATCAACCGACCAACCCGTTCCCGAACGAACGCCTGCGCGTGGTGAACATCCGCGGGCTCGCCGGCGGCCTGCCCTCCGGCGTCACGATCACCCCGAGTGCCGACAAGTCACGGCTCCAGGTGTCCGTCTCGGGCACCGCCAAGCCCGTGAACACCAACCTGCAGTACCAGGTCGCCGACGCGACGAACGACCCCGACCGGTACGTCTGGGGCGACGTCACGATCTCGGTGCAGGACGTCCCGGACGCTCCGGGGACCCCGACCCGGACCGGTTCGTACGACGGCGGCCAGATCACGCTGACCTGGTCGGCGCCGCAGGCGAACAACTCGGCCATCACGGGGTACCGGGTCACCGGGACGAACGGCGTGTCGAAGGACTGCGGGACCTCCACCGTCTGCACGCTCACTGATCTCGACCCGAGCGCCTCCTACCGGTTCTCGGTCACCGCGGTGAACGCCGTCGGGACGTCTGATCCGTCGCCGCAGTCGGCGCCGATGAGCGCGGACTTCGTCCCCGCTCCGCCGGACGGCATGAAGGCGGAGGCGAACACTTCGACGCCCAACCGGCTCGACTTGTCGTGGAATGCCGTCCCGCGTCCCGGTCGAGGAACGGCCGTCGACAACTACGTGGTCACGATCGACGGTCCGGGCGCCTCCGCCAGCAAGAGCGTCGGGACGGCGACGTCGACGTCGTTCGACGGGCTGACGAGCGGTGGCAAGTACACGTTCACCGTGTCCGCGCGTAACAACGCTGGCCGGGACGGCAGCCCCGTGCAGTGGAACAGCGCGAGCACCTCCGGCGTCGCCGTCGGCCAGCCAGGAGCTCCTGGCCCCGTCAGCGCCACCGCGAAGGCGAACGCCAACCAGTACGGAAAGTCACCGGTCACGATCACCTGGTCGTCGGCCGATCCCGCAGGCGGAAGCTCAGTGAGCTACTCCGTCTACCGCATCGACTCCGGCAACCCGCCCTGCACGTCCCTGAACGGGTCGTCGCTGGGTTCGACGAGTCCGGTGGTCGACGATCAGCCGAGCAACGGCGCCCAGCGGTATGCGGTCGTGTCCAACAACGGCCTGTTCTGCAACGCCGCGTACGTCACGGCCACGACGTTCGACCGTTCAACTCGCACCGACCCGGCGACCGTGGACGTCTCGCAGTCCGGCGCGAACTCGTGGAACGCCGTCGTGACCGCGCCGTCGACGAGCGCACATCACTACAAGCTCGACACCGGGAACGGCAGCACCGTCGACCTGGCACCCGGGCAGTCCTACTCCTACGTGCCAGGCGGCAGCTACAACGTCCCGACCTCGTTCGCGCTCTATGCGTGCGGTGGTCCGGGCGACACGTTCTGTGCAGCCGAGCAGAACCGATTCGACGGCACAGCGGTCGCGCTGAACACCGCGGTGTCCGTCTCGAGCGCTGTGTCGGGGAGTCCGATCGTGGTCAGTGGACCTGCCCTCGGCACCGGCATGACGGTGAAGTACGTGGCGCACTGGTACCTCACCGATGACACTTCCGGAGACGGCATCGAGCAGAGCTGGAACGGCGATCAGACGGCGCCCAGTCCTCCTGCACTCGCCCAGTTCGTCCGCGTCTATGCGAAGGTCTCCTGGAGTGGAACCGCCATCTCCGAGGAAGGCGCCAAGTCCGACCCGGTTGCGGTCACCGCGCCTCCGGCGAACGAACAACCGACCCCCTGACCCACGACACCCACCGAGGAACTCCTTCACATGAGCATGACCCCCGAGCAGGCCACCTGGTTCGCCGACGTCGCCGGCCGCATCGTGACCAACGTCGAGCAGGTGCTCCTGGGGAAGACGTTCGTGATCCGACTCGCGGTCACGGCGATGCTCAGCGAGGGCCACCTGCTGCTGGAGGACGTCCCCGGCACCGGGAAGACGAGCATGGCGCGGGCGCTGGCGCAGAGTGTGCAGGGCTCGACGAACCGGATCCAGTTCACCCCGGACCTGCTGCCTGGTGACATCACCGGCATCAGCGTCTACGACCAGCGCGCGCAGGAGTTCGAGTTCCACCGCGGCCCGGTCTTCGCGAACATCGTGCTCGCCGACGAGATCAACCGCGCGAGCCCGAAGACGCAGTCTGCGCTCCTGGAGGCGATGGAGGAATCCGCGATCACGGTGGACGGCGTGAACCACCGGCTCGCAGCGCCGTTCATGGTCATCGCGACGCAGAACCCCATCGAGCAGGCGGGCACGTACCGACTCCCGGAGGCGCAGCTCGACCGCTTCCTGATGAAGACGTCGATCGGCTACCCGGACCACGCGGCGACGGTGAAGATCCTCGAGACCTCCTCGGCGCCGGCGTCGTCGGTGCCGCTCGCGAGCGTGGTGCCCGCTGCGACGATCACGGAGATGGCGGCGCTGGCCCGCACGGTGCACGTCGACGCGACGATCGCCGACTACGTCGCCCGCCTCGTGGACGCCACGCGTTCGGCGAGCGAGGTCCGCCTCGGCGTCAGTGTCCGTGGTGCGATGGGGCTCATGCGCGCGTCGCGCGTGTTCGCGGCGCTGAGCGGCCGGCACTACGTCACCCCCGACGACGTCAAGGCACTCGCGGAGCCCGTGCTCGCCCACCGTCTTGTCCTCGACGCCGAGGCGGAGTTCGACGGCGTCAGTGCCTCGAGCGTCGTCTCGCAGCTCCTGGTGGAGACCCCGCCGCCCGCGGACCGGGTCACGTCGTGACGGACCGCCGGCCCGTCTCCACGCGCTCGCGCCGTCCCTCGTCGACGCGGTCGCGTCGTTCGAGCACGGCGTACGAGCGCACGGGGACGGTCGCCGGCCTGACGAACGTCCGCACGCGGCTGGTCGGCGACCGCGACGGCGTCGCCGCCGACGCGGTCGTCGGGATCGTCCGTCTGTGGCGCACGGCCTGGAGGCTCGTGGCACGCGGGTGGGCCGAGGTCTCGTCGGTGGTCACCGGCCTGGGCTGGACGGTCGCCGCGCTCACGCTCGTCGCGTTCGTCACGGGGTACGTCTTCGGCCTGCGCGAGGTCGTCGTCGTCGGCTTCGCCGGTGCCCTGCTCGTGGTCGTTGCGGCCGTCGCGCTCATCGGCGGGTCGAGGCTGCTCATCCGGATGAGCCTCCCGGTCCGCCGCGTCGCGGTCGGTGACCCGGCGGGCGTTACCGTCACCGCGGAGAACCCCGCACGTCTGCCGTCCGTCCCGATCACGGTCGAAGTGCCGGTCGGCGCCGGACTCGTGGACGTCGCGATCCCGACCATCGCCCCGCGGGGCACGTTCGAACGGGAGGTGCCCGTCCCGACGGTCCGCCGAGGGGTCCTCGACGTCGGTCCGGTGACGGGCGTCCGCGCCGACCCGGTGGGCCTCGTGCGCCGGGAGATCGTCTGGACGGCTCGCGAACAGGTCATCGTGCACCCGAGGACGGTCGCGATCCCGTCGACCAGCACCGGTCTGGTCCGGGACCTCGAGGGGCAGGCGACGACCGACCTCTCGCCTGCCGACATCTCCTTCCACGCGATCCGCGAGTACATGCCGGGTGACGATCCCCGGAACATCCACTGGAAGTCGACGGCGAAGACCGGCGCGCTCATGGTGCGCCAGTTCGAGGACACGCGTCGGTCGCACCTGGTGATCGCGCTCGGCATCTCCAGGACCGAGTTCGCTGACGACGAGGAGTTCGAGCTCGCGGTCAGCGCCGCGGCATCCCTCGGCAGCCGTGCGGTGCGGGACGGCCGAGAGGTCACGGTCGTCGTGTCCGAACGCACCCCGGAGTTCGCCAAGCGCGCCGTCTACGCCGTGCACCGACTGCCGACCGTGACCCCGACGCGACTGCTGGACGACTTCGCGACCGTCGGCCTGGCGGACGCCTGCCTGCCCGTCGCCGAGGTCGCTCGCATCGTGGGCAACGACACCGCCGGGATCTCGGTCGCGTTCCTCGTCGTCGGCTCTGCGGTCGAACTCCCCGCGCTCCGCCTCGCCGCCACCCGCTTCCCGATCGGCGTCGAGGTCGTCGCCGTGATCTGCGAGCCCGAGGCCGTCCCGCGGTTCGTGCGAGTGCCAGGGCTGACCGTGATGACTATCGGCTACCTCGACGACCTCCGTCACGCGCTGCACCGATCGGCCGCCGCATGAGCGCCCCCGCGGTGGTGCCGTCGCGCGCACGGCGAGACACGCGACGTCGTGCCCGACGGGTGCCGGCGTTCCGGCTCGTCGGCGGCACGCTCGTCGTGTGGCTGCTCCTGGCGGTCGCGAGCGTCGCGTGGTGGCCGGTGTACCGCGACGACGGCATGGTCGTCGCCGCGGTCACCGCGGTGCTCGTCGGTTCGCTCGTCGCGCTGCTCGGCGCCGTCTTCCGTCTGCCGACCGCGGTCGTCGCGATCGCGACGGTCGCGGCGTTCACGGTGACCGGTGTCCCCGCCGCCGTGCCGGGGGAGGCGAACGGGGTGCTCCCGACTGGCCAGGGCCTCCTGGACCTCTTCTCCGGCGTCGCGCTCGGCTGGAAGCGGCTCGTCACCATCAGCCTGCCGGTCGGGACCTACGAAGCCCTCCTGGTGCCGTTCTTCGTGACGCTCCTCGTCGCGACTGTGACGTCCGTGAGCGTGGCGACCCGTGCCTCCAGGCAGGAACTGGCGAGCATCCCGGCACTGGTGCTGTTCGCCGCCGGTGTCGTCGTCGGGCCGAGCCGTCTCGACACGTCGCTCGCCCTCGCGGTCGTGCTCACCGGCATCGCGCTCGTCTGGGCGCTCACGGTGCGCCACGCGCGCCGCGCGGTCGCGGTGGCCCAGACGATCGGCGCCCGTGTCACGGTGACCAGGTCCGTCGTCCGGCCGGCCCTGGTCGGGACGGGGACGATCGTCGCTGCCGCGGTCGTCGCGACCGGACTGGGGCTGGTCGCGCCGCCGACCACCGCGCGGACCGTCGCGAGGACGGACGTCGTCAAGCCGTTCGATCCCCGCGACTACGTCAGCCCGCTCAGCGGCTTCCGGGCCTACGAGGAATCGACCGAGGCGGACACCACGCAGCTCCGTGTCACCGGCCTGCCGGAGAACGGGTTCGTCCGGATCGCCACGCTGGACACGTACGACGGCGTGGTCTACCGCGTCGGCGGGACGGACGGCGCGTCGGCATCGGGCACGTTCGAGCGTGTCCCGACGTCGGTGGACGTCCGCGGCGTGAGCGGGACCACCGTGCACGTCGGGGTGACCGTGGACGGCTACTCCGGGGTCTGGCTCCCGACCGTCGGCGACCTCGAACGCGTCGAGTTCGCGGGCGCTGCGGGGGAGCGGGAGCGCAGTGCGTTCTTCTACAACGCATCGACCCGCACCGGAGCGGTCGTCGGCGGGGTGCAGGACGGCACGCGGTACGACCTCACCGCGGTGGTCCCCGACCAGCCGACGGAGGAACAGCTGGCGACCGCGCGTCCGGGAACCGCGTCTGTCCCCGCCGCCCGCAACGTCCCGGACGCCGTGCGTGACACCGTCGAGTCCACGACCACCGATGCCCAGAGCGACGGGGCGAAGCTCGTGGCCGTGGTGCAGGCGCTGCAGCGGAACGGGTACGTCAGCCACGGTGTGGGTGACGACCGGGTCAGCCGTTCGGGCCACGGTGCCGACCGCATCCAGGAACTCCTCACCTCGCCGCTGATGCTCGGCGACCAGGAGCAGTACGCCGTCGCGGCGGCGCTGATGTCCGAGTCGATCGGTTTCCCCACCCGGGTCGTGCTGGGCTTCGCAGCGGGGGGTGACTCCGGATCGACGCCGTCCTCCTCTGGTGCTGCCGGCACGACGACCTTCCGCGGTTCCGACGTGACTGCCCGCATCGAGGTGGACACGGCGCAGTGGGGTTGGGTCACCCTGAATCCCAACCCGACCGTCCGGGAGATCCCGAAGGAGCAGGAGCAGACCCCGCAACCGGTCACCCGGCCCGAGACGGTGGTGCCGCCGCCGCCCGTCGACCAGCAGGACCAGGACCAGCAGACCCCGCCGCAGAGCGACCGGGACACGCCGGACCAACCACCGCTCTGGTTGCAGATCCTGCTCGCCGCACTGCCGTGGGTGCTCGGGACCCTCGCGTTCATCGCCCTGGTGTTGCTGCCGTTCGGCGTGATCGTGCTGCTGAAGCGGATCCGTCGTCGTCGCCGTCGCCGCGCGGCGACTGCCAGGGGCCGCATCGTCGGCGCGTGGGATGAGTACCGGGACGCGTTGCTCGACCGCGGACACGACGTCCGCGCGGAGTCGACGCGACGAGAGGTCGCGTCGAGCGCCCCGGGGGACGGTGGAACCGGACTCGCCGCGCTGGCGGACCGAGCGGTGTTCGGCCCGAGCGAGGCGGACGACCGCACTGCTGACCGCATGTGGGAGGCCACCGACACCGCGATCGGCGACCTCCGCGACGGACGGACCCGGCGGGAGCGCATCCGGACCGCCGTGTCGACGAGGTCGCTGCGCAGCACCGCACCGGGGGCGGCTGTCGCACGTGTCGGCGGCGCACTCCGACGGCGTGTGGGTGCCGGCCAGCGACGGCGTGGAGCCGGCGGTGACTACGATGTCCGGAGGCCCGACGAGCGTCACGGCGGGCCGGACGAGGACAGAGGCAACCTGTGATCAGATGCGAACACTGCGGATCGGTGCTCCCGGACGGAGCGATCTTCTGCGGTGAGTGCGGTCGAGCGGTGAACGCGGCTCCCGGGCGACGATCCGTCGCGCCCGAGCCCGTCGACCGTGCGACACCGCCGCCGCTCCAGCAGCCGGACCAGCACGGCCGTCGCCAGGACCCCGCCGCTGAGGCGTGGCTGCCGGAGTCGACGCTCGACCCCGCCACCAGGGCCTGGCTCACCGGTGCCGATCGCCGGCAGGCCGGTCCGACCGCACCCGTTCCCGTCCGGACGCCGGACGCCTACGCGCCCCGCTCCGCGCCGACCCACGTGCACGGTGCCGGAAGCGGCCTCGGTGCGTGGACGGGCGGCGAGGGTTCTCCGAGCACGCAGGCGCCGTCGGAGCCGCCGCTCGACCCGGACGCGTTCCCGTCCGAGGCCGTTGCCGTCGAGGACGACCCGGAGGTCACCCGCGTCGCACCCCGCTCCGGCGCAGGAACCACCCCGGTGCCGCCGACGTTCCAGCCGTCGCAGCCCGAGGCCGGGGCCGCGGCCGCGCCGTTCTGGGCGCCGGAGCCTGCACCCGCGACCGCTCCGAGTGCGCCGTCCTGGTGGATCGGTCGAGCCGTCGACGAGCAGTCGGCCGCCGCCGAACCGGTGACGGAGTCGGTGTCCGCCGATCGCGACGACGCAGTCACGCCGACCGAGCCGTCGGCCGCGCAGGTTCAGGACGAGGCCACGCCTGATGCCCTTCCCGAGGGCGACACCGCTGCCCGGCCGGGCGACACCGCGGTCGTCGAGCCGCTGGTCGACCGCCGGCCGATTCGTCCCACACCGTTGGTCCAGCCCGGGCTGCAGCCGACGACGTGCCACGTGTGCGGCCACCGGCTCGAGCCCGACGACATCTTCTGCGGCGAGTGCGGGGCGGTCCGTCCCGCGGTCACCGCCGCGTTCACCGGTCCCGTGATGCCGTTGCCGATGGACCGTCCCGACTGGGCGGCGAACGACGACGGGTCGCCGGTGGAAGCACCGGACGACGAGATCCCGGTCGACGCGCCGGGGGACGACTCGGGGCTCGTCGAAGTGCCGGCTGCCGGCTCGCCGACGGACGACGTCGTGCCGACGGACGATGTCGAGCCAACGGACGGCGTCGGGCCGACGGACGGCGTCGGGCCGACGGACGGCGTCGGGCCGACGGACGGCGTCGGGCCGACGGACGGTGTCGAGGCGACGGACGATGTCGAGGTCCCGCGAGAGGACGTGCCCGCGCGCGAGGACGCATCCGTCCCGACTGCAGCACCCCTCCCGCCTGTCCCGACCGTCGCGCCCCTCCCGCCCGTCCCGGGTGCGGAGCCTGCTCGACCGTTGTCCGACGCAGACGTGGTGCCCTCGAGCACCGACGCCGACGAGTCCGCGCAGCTCGACGAGGACGTGGACGAGACGCGGATCGTCACGAAGACCCCGACGCGTGCGCCCTTCGTCCTGCACTTCAGCACCGGTGAGCGCATCGGCGTCCACGGGACCGGACTGCTCGGGCGTCTGCCGCGCCCCGAGCCCGGCGAACGGTTCGACGACCTGCTGACGATCCACGACCCGGGCAAGTCCGTGTCGAAGACGCACCTCGAGCTCGGGCGCGATGACGCCGACCTCTGGGTGTCCGACCGGTTCTCCGGCAACGGGTCCGTCATCCGGCACATCGACGGATCGATCCGCCGATGCGAGCCGGGTCGTCGGTACCGGGTGGAGCGCGGTGCCCGGGTGGACATCGGCGAGCAGTTCTTCCTCGTGCAGTAGCGCGTCCCTGCACACGACGGCGGGCGCCGGGGTTCTCCACGGACTCCGGCGCCCGCTCTCGTTCGTCGTGGTGGTGCGATGGACTCGGCGGCATGGGAGCACCCGCCGTTCGATGGTCCGTGCTGGCCGTCGCCGCCGTGGCCGGAGCTGCCACGTCGCTCCCGGGCCCACCAGGACAGCGAACCGCTTCCCTCGCAGCGGCCGTCATCCTCGGTGCGATCGCGTCGGTCGTGCGGTCGCGGTCGGCGAACACGGAGCGCCCCGCGCCGATCGAGGTCCGCTTCCCCATGGACGAGGTGGTCGTCGACCTGGTGCCCGATGGCCGTGCGCTCGACGGCGGTGCGCTGCACGTCGGCCGGGTGGTCGGGGGAGAACCGGTGTCGATCGACCGCCTCGACGGCGTGCTGGTCGTCGGTCGCGGCGCACTGGCCGCCGGTGTCTTCGCGGCGGTCACGGCAGGCCTCGGGGCGACGGCGACCGCCGATCAGGAGCTCCGGGTCGCCCACGGCGCCGACGTCGTCCTGCCCGAGCTGGCCTGCGCGCCCGTCGCGACGCTGCCGTCGGGTGTCGCGGTGGCCGTGCTGGTCGGCGCCGACGGCAGCAGGGACGGCTCCGTCGTGCTGGTTCCGGATCTGCGGTCCCGACCACGCCGCCCCTGTCCCACCATCGAGGTCACCCGGTACGGCTGCACGCTCCGCAGCGACCCGGACGAACCCGTCGGGATGGCACTGGCCCCGGTGCTCCCGGGCCTCGACCCGCCCGCGGTCTAGCGGAGCCCGGCACCGGGGCGGATCGACCCGACCGGGACGCCGCCGCCCAGGACCTTCTCGCCGGTGGCGCCGAGCACGTCGGCGACACCGTCCGCCGAGACGACGCCGTTCCGCTCGAGCAGCGTGAGCGCTGCCAGCGTGCCGGCGCGGAGCGCTCCGTCGAGGACCTTGACGACGACCGCGGCACCGCCGGGCGCAGCCATGACCATGACCCCCTCGGCGCCGAGCTTGGCGACGAGCCCGAGCCGCTCGATCGTGACCGTGTTCGCTCGCCCGACCCCGTCGATCGCCCAGGGGTTCGCGAGGATCGCGTCGGTGAGGGCAGCCGTGTCGGCGTCGCCGCGCTGCACCACACCCGCGATGCCACGGGCCATGCCGGTGAACGTCAGCGGGAACACCGGCGCCCCGCACCCGTCCACGCCGACCACGTCGACGACCTCACCGGTCGCGTCCTCCACGGTGGCCCGGACGGCGCGCTGCATCGGATGGTCGATGTCGAGGTAGGTCGCGGCGTCCCACCCGTTCACCCGGCAGGCGGCGAGCATGCCGGCGTGCTTGCCGGAGCAGTTCATCGCGAGCCGACGGGGCTCGGTCATGGTCCGCGCCGTCGCTCGGTCGTACGGCATGTCCGGCGGACACCCGAGGTCGGCCTCGACGTGGTCGAAGGAGGCCAGCATGTGCTCGGCCAGCGCCTGGTGCGACGGCGTTCCGGCGTGGCTCGCCGTCGTCATCACGAGTTCCGCGTCCGAGAACCGCGCGCCGGCCCGTCGGATGGCGAGCGCCTGGAACGGCTTCATCGTGGAGCGCGGGTAGATGCTCGCGGAGATGTCCCCGACGGAGTCGATCACCGTGCCCGACGCGTCGACGACGACACCGGCTCCGATGTGCCGGCTCTCGTCGAAGCCGGAGCGTTCGAGCACCGCGAGCTCGACGGAGCCGTCGGCGGTGAGAGGATGGCGGTCGGTGCGGACATCGGAGCTCTCCGTCATACCGAGATCGTACCGAGCCGTCATACCGAGATCGTCCCGAGCCGCACGGCACCGGATCGCCCTGGAAGGGGAGCAGGCATGCACGACCACACCTACGAGGTCGAGGTCCGCTGGACCGGCGACCGTGGGACCGGCACCAGCGGGTACCGCGAGTACGGGCGCGACCACGTGGTCTCCGCCACCGGCAAGCCCGATGTCCTCGGGTCCGCCGACCCGACGTTCCGTGGCGACCGCGATCGCTGGAACCCGGAGGAGATGGTGACGGCGGCGCTCGCCCAGTGCCACATGCTCAGCTACCTGCACGTCGCGGTGACGCAGGGGTTCACCGTCCTGGCGTACGAGGACCGTGCCACCGCCTCGATGAACCTGAACCGCGACGGCTCCGGCGAACTGACCGGCGCGACGCTCCACCCGGTCGTGACGATCGCCGAAGCCGACCGCGTCGCTGATGCCGAGGCGGCGCACGCGGCGGCGAACGCCCTCTGCTTCATCGCCCGGTCGGTGGCCTTCCCGGTGCACCACGACGCCACCACGATCGTCGCCGACTCGGCCGGTCGACCAGGCGAACCCCGACTCGGAGCCGACTCATCGACGAGTGAGGCAGACTAGGTGCCCGTGAAGCGTCTCCGCCTGCTCCCGATCGCCCTGGTGCCCGCCGTCGTCCTCGGACTGGCCGCCTGCTCCGGTTCCGGTTCCACCGACTCGTCGGCGACGCCGTCCGCGTCGTCCAGCGCGACCGCGTCGGCGATCACCAGCTGCCCGAAGCCAGGGAAGGCCTCGGCTGCGATCGACGTCTCCGGTGACTTCGGCGGCAAGACGGCCCCGACCGTGACGTTCTCCAAGGGGATCAAGGCGACGCCGCCGCAGGCGACGACCGTCACCAAGGGCTCCGGCGCGGCGCTGAAGAACGGCGACTACACGCAGGTCGCTTACAGCGTCTACCAGGCGTCGGACGCCAAGAAGCTCGGGACGGTCGGGTTCGACCAGGGCAACGCCCAGGTCCTGTCCGTCGGTGGCAGCGGTTTCGGTGCGCTCCTCGCGTGCTCGCACGTCGGCGACCGCATCGCTGCCGTCGGCGCTTCGTCGGCGCTCGGGTTCAACACCGGCGGCAACATCGTCGTCGTGGCCGACGTCATCGCGCAGACGCCGACGAAGTCCACGGGGGCGGCTCAGACGCAGAACCCCGACCTGCCGACCGTCAAGGACAAGTCCGACGGCGAACCGGAGATCACCATCCCGGACACCACCGCTCCGACCAAGACGACCGCCGAGGTCATCAAGCAGGGCGACGGCGACGAGATCGCCGAGGGGGACACCGCGCTGGTGCAGTACAAGGGCGTCCTCTACGACGGCGGCAAGGAGTTCGACTCCTCGTGGTCGAAGGGCGCGCCGACGACCTTCACCATCGCCGAGGGCTCCCTGATCAAGGGCTTCGTGACCGGACTGGTCGGCCAGAAGGTCGGCTCCCAGGTCATGATCGTCGTCACCCCGGAGGACGGCTACGGCGCCACGCCTCGAGAGGGATCGGGAATCCCGAAGAACGCGACGCTCGTCTTCGTCGTCGACATCCTCGCAAAGGGCTGATCCGTCGGCACACAGACGAGCGGGCGACGGTTATCCGTCGCCCGCTCGTTCGTTCTCTCGAGTGCTTCAGCCCTTCGTCACCGCGAGATCTTCACGACCGTGACCGGCCGTGCCCAGCTGATCGTCACACCAGCGCTGTAGTTGTACGCGGCTCCGTTCGACGCCGCGTAGCTCGTGCGGCGATCCCCAGCTCCGACGCGGACGATGTTCTTCCAGCTGCCAGTTCGTGTTCCGCTGCCGGTGTAGCCATACGGAACTCCCGAGGATGACGTCATACACGCACTGGTCGTCGTGCAGCCAGGAGTCACAGGCGTGAGTGCTCGTGCTGAGGAGCGGAATGCTGCCAGCACTTCACCGGTGTCCGGATCGACCAGCGCCTGGACGTTGCCCCCGCTCGCGAGAATGCGCTCCGCATCGGCCGTGGACTGGGTCTCCTGCAGAGCAGCGAGACGCGCATCGATCGCGGCATACCCATCCGCCCCAGTGGTCGCGAACGCTGCTTGCGGTGTCACGGCTGCTCCTGCGACCACGATTGCGGTCGCGGCGATCGTGATGAGTCTGTTCTTCATTTTCTTCCCTCCCATGGTGACCATCTGGTCCCTCGCAATGTAGCAGCGGTGAAACTCTGGCGGATGGATATTGCAAGTTGACATCCGAGCTCCCGATCGGGACCGAGTAGGTTGGGGGATCATGCACGCCACCCCCGAACGCCGCCGCATCATCGTCCTCGGCAGCACCGGCTCGATCGGCACGCAGGCGCTCGACGTCGTCGCCCGCAACCCCGACCGCTTCGAGGTCGTCGGCCTCACCGCGGGGACGAACGCCGCCACGATGGCCGAGCAGGCTGCCGAGTTCGGCGTCCGCGACACCGCCCTCGGGGCCGCCGACGCCGAGCGCCTGATCCGCAGCGTCGAGGCGGACGTCGTGCTCAACGGCATCACCGGCTCCGTGGGCCTCGGCCCGACGCTCGCCACGCTCGAGACGGACGCCACCCTCGCCCTGGCGAACAAGGAGAGCCTGATCGTCGGCGGCCCGCTCGTGCAGGCGGCGGCGTCACCCGGCCAGATCGTCCCGGTCGACAGCGAGCACTCCGCGATCGCGCAGGCCCTCCGCTCGGGCACCGACGCCGAGGTCCGCCGCCTGGTCCTGACGGCCAGCGGCGGCCCGTTCCGCGGCAGGTCCCGTGCGAGCCTCCTCGACGTGACGCCGCAGCAGGCACTCGCGCACCCGACCTGGGACATGGGCCTCGTGGTGACGACGAACTCGGCCACCCTGGTGAACAAGGGCCTCGAGGTGATCGAGGCGCACCTGCTCTTCGGCGTGCCGTACGACCGCATCGACGTCACCGTGCACGCCCAGTCGATCGTGCACTCGATGGTGGAGTTCACCGACGGGTCCACGATCGCGCAGGCATCGCCCCCGGACATGCGGCTGCCGATCGCGCTCGGGCTCGCGTGGCCGCACCGTGTCCCCGGTGTCGGGGTCCCGCTCGACTGGACCGCGGCGAGCACGTGGACGTTCGAGCCGCTCGACGACGAGGCGTTCGGTGCGGTGGCACTGGCGAAGCGGGTCGGCGAACTCGGCGGCACGTACCCGGCCGTGTTCAACGCCGCGAACGAGCAGGCCGTCGCCGCGTTCCACGCCGGCGCGATCGGCTTCCTCGACATCGTGGAGACGATCGAGCGGGTGGTGGAGTCGCACGAGCCCACGGAGCCGTCGCTCGACGGCGTCCTCGCGTCGGAGCGGTGGGCACGCACCGCTGCGGACCGCGCGCTGACCCGCTGACGCGGAGACGGGTAGGAGGCACGGGTCACCACCCAGGACACGCTCGGCTGCTTCTTTGCCAGCGTCCCGTACGCTTCTCCGGTGACCGTCGGAACCGTGCTCCTCTTCGTCCTCGGCGTGGTCGTCTTCATCGTCGGCCTGCTGATCTCGATCGGGCTCCACGAGCTCGGTCACCTCGCGTTCGCGAAGCTCTTCGGCGTGAAGGTGACGCAGTACTCGCTCGGCTTCGGCAAGGCGCTCTGGTCGTTCCGTCGGGGCGAGACCGAGTACGGCATCCGCCCGATCCTGCTCGGCGGCTACATCTCGATGGTCGGCATGCTGAAGCCCCGCGCCTCCGGTCGCGCCATCACGAACACGGGCATGTACAGCGCGTTCGTGCAGGACGCTCGGCAGGCCAGTGCCGAGCAGATCGCGGAGTCCGGCGGCGACGACTCGCGGGCGTTCTACCGGTTGACCCCGTGGAAGCGCATCATCGTGATGGTCGCCGGTCCGGCGATGAACCTGGTGATCGGGATCGTCCTGTTCGGTGTGCTGCTCGTCGGGTTCGGCGCGCCGACCACGACCTTCACGTCGAGCGTCGACTGCGTGCTCCCGACGACCGCGACGACCACGTGTTCACCAGGGGACGCCGTCTCCCCGGCGAAGGAAGCGGGGATCCGCTCCGGCGACGTGGTCCTCGCCGTCGGCGGCAAGGAGAACCCGACGATCACCGAGGTCTCCGACACGTTCCAGGAGTCGGCTGGCAAGTCGGTCGAGGTCGTCGTCGAACGCGACGGCGCACGGAAGACCCTCGAGGTCACGCCGGCGCTGGCCACCCGCGACGTCTACGACGCGCAGGGGAAGGTCGTGAAGAACGACGACGGCACCGCGAAGACCCAGCAGGTCGGTGTGGTCGGGGTCTCGATCGGCCAGACGCTCGTGCGGCAGTCGCCCGCTGCGGTGCTCCCGGCCACCGGGGCGCAGATCGGGGCGTCCGCCCACCTCATCATCGACCTCCCGCAGCGCCTCGTCGCGGTCTGGAACGCGGCCTTCGGCGCCCAGGAGCGTTCGTCGGACAGCCCGGTGTCCGTGGTCGGTGTCGGTCGGGCGATCGGCACGGTGTCGTCGATGAGCGGCGTCCCGGTGGTCGACAAGATCTACACGATCCTCGGGCTGCTGGCGTCGCTGAACATCGGCCTGTTCGTGCTGAACATGGTGCCGCTCCTGCCACTCGACGGCGGGCACATCGCCGGCGCCCTCTGGGAGGCGATCAAGCGTCGCGCGTTCAAGCTCGTCGGCAAGGCGGACCCCGGTCCCATCGACCTCGCGAAGACCATGCCGCTCACGATGGTCGTCGTGGTGTTGCTCGCCGGCATGAGCGCACTGCTGATCTACGCCGACATCGTGCGGCCGGTGAACCTGTTCGGATAGGCCCCGCCAGCACTACGCTCAGCGCATGAGCACAGCGCCCGAGGTCCGTGCCGTCGAACGGCAGGGCATCGACGTCATCGCCGAGTCCGAGCGGAAGGGGCGCCCCCGCGGGCTGTTCTGGCCGTGGTTCGCCGCCAACATCTCCGTCCTCGGGCTGAGCTACGGCTCGTTCGTGCTGGGCTTCGGGATCTCCGTGGTCCAGGCGACCGTGGTGTCCGTCATCGGGGTCGTGTTCTCGTTCCTGCTGTGCGGCATCGTGGCGATCGCCGGCAAGCGCGGTTCTGCGCCGACGATGGTCCTGAGCCGCGCGGCCTTCGGCGTGCGGGGCAACCGACTGCCGTCGTTCCTGAGTTGGATCCTCACCGTCGGGTGGGAGACCTCGCTCGCCGCGCTGGCGGTGCTCGCGACGTCGACGGTGTTCCGGGAGCTCGGCTGGGACGACGGCGTCGTGACGAAGCTCGTCGCGCTCGTGGTCGTCGCCGCCCTGGTGATCGGCGCCGGCATCGCCGGGTTCGACGTGATCATGCGGCTGCAGGCGTGGATCACCGTGATCACCGCCGTGTTGACGGTCGTCTACATCGTGCTCGTCGCCGGGTCGATCGACTTCGGCGCACTCGCGGCGCTGCCATCCGGGAGCGCGCAGAACGTCGTCGGCGCACTGGTCCTCGTGATGACCGGGTTCGGCCTCGGCTGGGTGAACGCCGCCGCCGACTACTCCAGGTACCTGCCGCGGTCGGCCTCGACGGGCGGGGTGGTGTGGTGGACGACGTTCGGGGGAGCGCTCGCCCCGGTGGTGCTCGTCGTCACCGGGGTCCTGCTCGCGGGGTCGTCGAAGCAGCTGAACACCGACATCAGTGCCGACCCGATCGGCGCGCTCACCACGCTGCTGCCGGTCTGGTTCCTCGTGCCGTTCGCCATCGTCGCCATCCTCGGCCTGGTCGGCGGTGCGGTCCTCGACATCTACTCCTCCGGACTCGCACTGCTGAGTGCCGGGATCCGCATCCCGCGCCCGGTCGCCGCGGGGGTGGACGGCGTCTTCATGGTCGCCGGTGCGATCTACGTGGTGTTCTTCGCGACCGATTTCATCTCGCCCTTCCAGGCGTTCCTGGTGACGCTCGGCGTCCCGATCGCGGCGTGGTGCGGCGTCTTCGTGGCCGACGTCGTCCTGCGCCGGAAGGCCTACGCCGAGGGGGAGCTGCACGCGACGACCGGCCGGTACGGTGACGTCCGCTGGGGAGCGATCGGGCTCGTCGTGCTCGGGACCGCGCTCGGTTGGGGACTGGTGACGAACACGTACGGCGTCCCGTCGTGGCTCAACTGGCAGGGGTACCTGCTGGAGCCGTTCGGACTCGGCGGTCGCACGGGTGCATGGGCGTACGCGAACCTCGGTGTGCTGGTGGCCCTGGTCGTCGGGTTCCTCGGAACGCTGCTCTTCGCCCGCCGGTCGATCCGCGAGCAGGAGGCACTGCCGGTGACCGAGCCGATCGACAGCGTCCCCGCGACGGAGCTGCACCCGTGACTCCTGCACCGGACACCGGCGACGCGTGGCTCGTCGTGATCGACATGCAACGCGTCTTCACCGGTGACAGCCAGTGGGCTGCGCCGCGCTACGACGACGCAGCGGCGGGGATCCAGCGCCTGCTCCCACGGTTCACGGATCGGACGGTCCGTACCCGCTTCGTCGCGCCGGAGCACCCGCAGGGTGCATGGGTCGACTACTACCGGGACTGGCCCTTCGCGCTCGTCCCCGCCGACGATCCGCTGTACGACCTGACGGAGCCGTTCGCGGCCCTGGACGGCCCCGTCGTCACCGAGACGTCCTTCGGCAAGTGGGGGACGAGCCTCCAGTCCGTCGTCGGCGACCAGCCGCACCTGGTCCTGACCGGCGTGTCGACGGACTGCTGCGTCCTGTCGACCGCGCTCGCGGCGGCGGATGCCGGCGCCCGCGTGACGGTCGTCGCGGACGCCTGCGCCGGCGCGAGTGACGCGGACCACGAGCGCGCCCTCGACACCATGCGCCTGTACGCCCCGCTGATCACGGTCGTCGACACGCTCTGAGGTTCGCGTGCACCCGGAGCGCGTAGAGTTCGATGCGTGCCCGCAGTGAATCTCGGTATGCCCAAGGCCCCGGAAACCCTCGCCCCCCGTCGCAAGTCCCGGCAGATCCGGGTCGGCAAGGTGCTGGTCGGTGGCGACGCGCCGGTCTCCGTGCAGTCGATGACCACGACGCCGACCACGAACATCAACGCGACCCTGCAGCAGATCGCCGAGCTCACGGCTTCCGGCTGTGACATCGTCCGCGTGGCGGTGCCGACCCAGGACGACGCCGACGCGCTGCCGATCATCGCGAAGAAGTCGCAGATCCCGGTGATCGCCGACATCCACTTCCAGCCGAAGTACGTCTTCCAGGCGATCGACGCCGGATGTGCCGCCGTCCGCGTGAACCCGGGCAACATCCGCAAGTTCGACGACCAGGTGGGCGCGATCGCCGCGGCGGCCAAGGCGGCGAACGTCAGCCTCCGCATCGGGGTGAACGCCGGGTCGCTCGAGCCGAGCCTGCTCCAGAAGTACGGCAAGGCCACCCCGGAGGCGCTTGTCGAGTCGGCCGTCTGGGAAGCGAGCCTGTTCGAGGAGCACGACTTCCACGACTTCAAGATCTCGGTCAAGCACAACGACCCGATCGTGATGGTGAAGGCCTACCGGCAGCTCGCCGAGCGCGGCGACTGGCCCCTGCACCTCGGCGTGACCGAGGCCGGTCCGGAGTTCCAGGGCACCATCAAGAGCGCCACCGCGTTCGGCATCCTGCTCAGCGAGGGCATCGGCGACACCATCCGCGTGTCCCTGTCCGCGCCCCCCGCGCAAGAGGTGAAGGTCGGCCTGCAGATCCTGCAGTCGCTGAACCTCCGCGAGCGCAAGCTCGAGATCGTCTCGTGCCCGAGCTGCGGCCGCGCCCAGGTGGACGTCTACCAGCTCGCGAACGACGTCACGACGGGGCTCGAGGGCATGACCGTGCCGCTCCGCGTCGCCGTGATGGGCTGCGTCGTGAACGGCCCCGGTGAAGCTCGTGAGGCCGACCTCGGCGTCGCGTCCGGCAACGGCAAGGGCCAGATCTTCGTCAAGGGCCAGGTCATCAAGACCGTGCCGGAGGCCGAGATCGTCGCCACCCTCATCGCGGAGGCGAACCGCCTGGCCGACGAGATGGGTCCTGCGGCCGCGACCGGCAAGCCCGAGGTCATCACCGCGTAGTCCCGGTCTGGAGGCCCGTGGCGGCTTCTCCACGCCGGTCCCGGCCCGTCGCACGACCGGTTCCACCGCCGCTAGGCTTGCGTCCGTGGTCACACGGCTTTCGCATCTCTTCCTCCGCACGCTCCGCGACGACCCCTCCGACGCCGAGGTGACGAGCCACAAGTTGCTCGTCCGCGCCGGGTACGTCCGTCGCCAGTCCCCGGGGATCTTCGCGTGGCTGCCGCTCGGGCTGCGCGTGCGCGCCAAGATCGAGGGCATCATCCGAGAGGAGATGGTCGCCGCCGGCGCGCAGGAAGTCCTGCTCCCGGCGCTCCTGCCGCGTGAGCCGTACGAAGCGACGAACCGCTGGACCGAGTACGGCGACGGCATGTTCCGCCTGCAGGACCGCAAGGGTTCCGACTACCTGCTCGCCCCCACGCACGAGGAGATGTTCGCGCTCCTGGTGAAGGACCTGTACTCGTCGTACAAGGACCTGCCGGTCACGCTCTTCCAGATCCAGGACAAGTACCGTGACGAAGCGCGTCCCCGTGCCGGGCTCCTGCGCGGTCGCGAGTTCACCATGAAGGACGCGTACTCGTTCGACCTCGACGACGCCGGGCTCGACCGCAGCTACCAGGTGATGCGTGACGCCTACGAGAAGATCTTCGCCCGCCTGGGCCTCGAGTACGTGATCGTCAAGGCCGATGCCGGCGCGATGGGCGGCTCCAAGTCGGAAGAGTTCCTGCACCCGATCGCGGTCGGCGAGGACACCTTCGTGCGCAGTGCCGGCGGGTACGCGGCCAACGTCGAGGCGTACGTCACCCCGGTCCCCGACGCCCTGCCGATCGACGGCCAGCCCGAGCCCGTGCTGCTGCCGGCGTCGGACACCCCGACGATCGACACCCTCGTCGAGCACGCCAACCAGGTCGCCCCGCGTGACGGTGCGCCGTGGACGGCCGCCGACACGCTCAAGAACGTCGTGCTCGCGCTGACCCACCTCGACGGCACGCGGGAGATCGTCGTCGTCGGGCTCCCCGGCGACCGCGACGTCGACATGAAGCGGGCAGAGGTCTCGTTCGCTCCCGCCGAGGTCGAAGCCGCTGGTGACGACGACTTCCGGAAGCACAAGGGCCTGGTCAAGGGCTACATCGGCCCGCAGGTCCTCGGCGAGGACAGCGCGACGGGCATCCGGTACTTCGTCGATCCGCGCGTCGTCGACGGCACCGCGTGGGTGACTGGCGCGAACGAGCGCGGCCTCCACGTCTCGGGCCTCGTCGCCGGGCGTGACTTCGTCGCCGACGGCGTGGTCGAGGTCTCCGACGTCCGTGCCGGCGACCCCGCTCCCGACGGCTCCGGCCCGCTCGAGACCGCCCGCGGCATGGAGATCGGCCACGTGTTCCAGCTCGGCCGCAAGTACGCCGAGGCCCTCGGGCTCAAGGTCCAGGACGAGAACGGCAAGCTCGCCACCGTGACGATGGGCTCGTACGGCATCGGCGTCACCCGCATCCTCGCGATCCTGGCCGAGGCGCACAACGACGACAAGGGCCTCGCGTGGCCGAAGCACGTCGCGCCGTTCGACGTGCACGTGGTCGCCACGGGCCGCGACGAGACCGCATACGACCTCGCCACGTCGATCGTCGCCTCGCTCGAGGACGACCGGTACGACGTGCTGTACGACGACCGTCCGAAGGTCTCTCCCGGCGTCAAGCTCCGCGACGCCGAGCTGCTGGGCATGCCGATCGTGATCGTCTCCGGTCGTGGTGCCGCCGACGGCATCGTCGAACTGTGGAACCGTGCGAGCGGTGAGCGCACCGAGGTGCCGGTCGCCGACCTGCTCGAGGCGGTCCGAGCGATCTAGCAGGCTGACACCGCGGTGCGGCCGAAACGCCGCGACCGCGTCGAGACGCCGCCGATTTCGGCGGCGTCTCATCGTTCCGGGACCGTTTCGGAGATCTGGGTGCGCCCGCACCGGACGGGAGGCTCGGTGCGGGCTGGCACCGAGCCTCCAGTCCGCAACGGCGCGGCCGGGTCGCGACCAGCAGTGCGGTAGTCTGGACGCCGACTTCTGCGCGGTTCCAGTGCGCGGGAGCGACTCAGCTGAATACGGAGGCCCTCGGTGAAGATCGATCTCGCAGTCCTGCGACTCATGGAGCGTGAACGGGAGATCCCGTTCGAAGAACTCGTCCAGATCATCGAGTCGGCCATCCTGACCGCGTACCACAAGCACACCGACGAGAACGGCGAGCCGGCCGACGCGCAGTCCCGCGTCGAGCTCGACCGGAAGACCGGCGAGGTCAGCGTCTTCGTGCCGGAGCGCGACGACGAGGGCACCGTCATCGGCGAGGCCGTCGACCAGCCGAGCGACTTCGGCCGCATCGCGGCGTTCGCGGCGAAGCAGGTCATCAACCAGCGACTCCGCGACATCGGCGACGACAAGATCCTCGGCGAGTTCCGCGGCAAGGAAGGCGACATCGTCGCGGGTGTGGTCCAGCAGGGTCCGAACCCGAAGATGGTGCACGTCGACCTCGGCACCGTCGAGGCCATCCTGCCGCCCGAAGAGCAGGTCCCGGGGGAGACGTACACGCACGGCTCCCGCCTCCGCGTCTACGTGACGAGCGTCGGCCGCGGCAACAAGGGCCCGCAGATCACGGTGTCGCGCACGCACCCGGGTCTGGTCCGCAAGCTGTTCGCGCTCGAGGTCCCGGAGATCGCCTCCGGCGTCGTGGAGATCACCTCGCTCGCTCGTGAAGCCGGTCACCGCACGAAGATCGCGGTCAAGGCGAACGAACCGGGCGTCAACGCGAAGGGCGCGTGCATCGGCGAGCTCGGTGCCCGCGTGCGCGCCGTGACGACCGAGCTCGGTGCCGAGAAGATCGACATCGTGGACTGGTCGCCGGACCTCGCGACGTTCGTGGCGAGCGCGCTGTCGCCGGCGAAGGTGACGAGCGCCTTCGTGCTCGACGTGTCGACGAAGGCGGTCCGTGCCCTGGTGCCGGACTACCAGCTGTCGCTCGCGATCGGCAAGGAAGGGCAGAACGCCCGACTCGCCGCGAAGCTCACGGGTGCGCGCATCGACATCCAGCCGGACAGCATCCTCGACGGGGACGACGAGTCGTAGCGGGCGCGTTTCGCGCTCGGCGTGCCCCGTCCGGGCGCGCCGGATCGCGGTCGTCGGAGGCAAGGAGTAGAGTGGTCGCCGTCAGAACGTGCATCGGCAGTCGTCGTCGCGCATCCCGATCCTCCCTCCTCCGAGTCGTCGCCCTGGGCGACGGACGTGTGGTGGCGGATCCGAAGGCAGTCATGCCGGGCCGGGGAGCGTGGCTCACACCGACCGTCGAAGCCTACGAGCTGGCCGTCAAGCGCAGGGCTTTCCGCCGGGCGCTGCGGCTGGATCGCGAACCGGACACGTCTGCGGTGCTCGACTACCTGCGGAGTCTCCCTCACCCGAGGGACCTCGCGGAAGAGCGCCCGGACACGACAGAACAGGCTGAACGGCTTATGGACAACTGATGAGCGGCTCGAAATGAGACCCATCATCCAGTGAGTCCTGCCCCTTGACGGGGTGGGACCCGTGAAGGAGAACAGTGGCGAAACCACGCGTACACGAGATCGCAAGCGAGCTCGGCGTCGACAGCAAGACCGCACTCGAGAAGCTCAAGGAGCTGGGCGAGTTCGTCAAGGGACCGAGCTCGAGTGTCGAGCCCCCCGTGGCACGGAAGCTCCGTGCCGCCCTGCAGGCAGAAGGTGCTTCGGCGTCCGCCAAGCCCGCTGCAGCAGCACCCGCGCCGGCGGCGAAGTCCGCAGCGCCCAAGCCCGGTGGCCCGAAGCCCGGACCCAAGCGTCCGGCGCCGACCCCGGAGCCCGAGGCCGCAGCACCCGCCGCGGCAGCACCTTCGGACGATTCCGACGTGCCCGTCACGCCGGCCCCGAAGACCGTCGCACAGCGACAGGCCGAGGCCGAAGCAGCCCGGAAGGCGGCAGCCGAGTCGAAGAGCTCCGGTTCCGCTGACGGTCCCGCCAAGACCGACGCCGTGAAGCCGGGTGGCCCGAAGCCCGCAGCGGCTGCCGGCCCGAAGCCGGGTGGCCCGAAGCCGGGCGCACGACCGGGCAACAACCCCTACGCGTCCAGCCAGGGCATGGGCTCGCGCCCGCCCCGTCCGGGCAACAACCCCTACTCGTCGAACCAGGGCATGGGCCAGCGCCCCGCCGGCGGTGCCGGTGGCGGTGGGATCCCGCGTCCGCAGCCCCCGCGTCCCGGCGCGCCCCGCCCGGGTGCTCCGCGTCCGGGTGGTCCCGGTCAGGGCAACCGTCCGAACGGCTTCGGGCAGCGCCCGGGCCAGGGTGGCGGCGGTCGTGGCGGCCCCGGTGGTCGTCCGGGTGCCGGTGGTGGCGCCGGTGGCGGCTTCCCGCGTCCGGCGTTCAGCGGCCCGCGTCCCGCCGGTGGCGGTGGCCGCGGTCGTGGCCCCGGTGGCGGTACCGCTGGTGCGTTCGGTCGTGGTGGCGGCAAGAGCCGTGCCCGCAAGTCGAAGCGGACGAAGCGCGCCGAGTACGAGATGCGGCAGGCCCCGTCGCTCGGCGGTGTGCAGGTCCCTCGTGGTGACGGCAACACGGTCGTCCGACTCCGTCGTGGTGCGAGCATCTCGGACTTCGCGGACAAGATCGACGCCAGCCCCGGCAACCTCGTGACGGTGCTGTTCCACCTCGGTGAGATGGCGACCGCCACGGAGTCCCTCGACGAGGCGACCTTCGAGGTCCTCGGCGACGAGCTCGGCTACAAGATCCAGATCGTGTCGCCGGAAGACGAAGACCGCGAGCTCCTCGAGGGCTTCGACATCGACATCGATGCCGAGTACGCGGAGGAAGACGACTCCGTCCTCCAGCAGCGTCCCCCGGTCGTCACCGTCATGGGTCACGTCGACCACGGTAAGACCCGACTGCTCGACGCCATCCGCAACTCCAAGGTGGTCGAGGGCGAAGCCGGCGGCATCACGCAGCACATCGGTGCGTACCAGATCACCACCGAGCACGAGGGCATCGAGCGCCCGATCACCTTCATCGACACCCCTGGACACGAGGCGTTCACCGCCATGCGTGCCCGTGGTGCGCAGGTGACGGACATCGCGATCCTCGTGGTCGCGGCGGACGACGGCATCATGCCCCAGACGATCGAGGCGCTGAACCACGCGCAGTCGGCGAACGTGCCGATCGTGGTCGCGGTGAACAAGATCGACAAGGAAGGCGCGAACCCCGCCAAGGTCCGCCAGCAGCTCACCGAGTACAACCTGGTGGCCGAGGAGTACGGCGGCGACGTCATGTTCGTCGACGTGTCGGCGCGGCAGAACATCGGCATCCAGGAGCTCCTGGACGCCGTGCTGCTCACCGCGGACGCCGGGCTCGACCTGCGTGCGAACCCCGACAAGGACGCACGTGGTGTCGCGATCGAAGCGCGCCTCGACAAGGGCCGCGGCGCCGTCGCGACCGTGCTCATCCAGTCGGGCACGCTCCACGTCGGTGACGCCATCGTGGCGGGCACGGCGTACGGCCGCGTCCGTGCGATGACCGACGAGGACGGCAACGCGGTCGCAGCAGCGACGCCGAGCCGCCCGGTCCAGGTGCAGGGTCTGTCGTCGGTGCCCCGCGCCGGTGACACGTTCCTCGTCACCGAAGAGGACCGCACGGCACGCCAGATCGCCGAGAAGCGTGAAGCCGCCGAGCGCAACGCCCAGCTGGCCAAGGCCCGCAAGCGCATCTCGCTCGAAGACTTCACCCGCGCACTCGAAGAGGGCAAGGTCGACTCGCTCAACCTCATCATCAAGGGTGACGTCTCCGGTGCCGTCGAGGCACTCGAGCAGTCGCTCCTCGACATCGAGGTGGACGACAGCGTCCAGCTGCGCATCCTGCACCGCGGTGTGGGTGCGATCACGGAGTCGGACATCGACCTCGCCACGATCGACAACGCGATCGTCGTCGGCTTCAACGTCCGTCCGGACGTCAAGGCCCGCGAACGCGCTGCCCGTGAAGGCATCGACGTCCGGTTCTACTCGGTCATCTACAACGCACTCGAGGACATCGAGCAGTCCCTCAAGGGCATGCTCAAGCCCGAGTACGAAGAGGTGCAGTCCGGTGTCGCCGAGATCCGCGAGGTCTTCCGGTCCTCGAAGTTCGGCAACATCGCCGGTGTCATCGTCCGTTCCGGCACGATCACGCGCAACGCCAAGGCGCGCGTCATCCGTGACGGCGTGGTCCTCGCGGACGGGCTGGCCATCGAGTCGCTCCGTCGCTTCAAGGACGACGTCACCGAGGTCCGTACGGACTTCGAGGCCGGTATCGGTCTGGGCAAGTACAACGACATCCAGATCGGTGACGAGATCGAGACCACCGAGCTCGTCGAGAAGCCACGCGACTGATCGTGTGACCACCATGGGCCCCGGCCTCTCCTTCGCGGGAGGGGCCGGGGCCCGACCCCGTTCCACCACCGCCCCAGGAGGCACCCATGGCTGATCCGCAGCGCGCACGCAAGATGGCGGACCGCATCAAGGAAGTCGTCGCCCGCCGGATCGACAAGGGCCTGCGTGACCCGCGACTCGGGTTCGTGACCATCACGGACGTCCGCGTCACCGGTGACCTACAGCACGCGTCGGTCTTCTACACCGTGTACGGCACGGACGAGGAGCGTGCCGACTCCGCCGCGGCGCTCAAGGCTGCGACCGGCATGCTCCGCACCGAGGTCGGCAAGAACATCACCGCTCGGCTGACGCCGTCGCTCGAGTTCATCGCCGACGCCCTGCCGGACACCTCGGCGCACATGGAGGACCTGCTGGTGCAGGCCAAGCTGCGCGACGAAGCGGTCCGGAACGCCTCGGCCGGCGCGACGTACGCCGGCGACGCCGACCCGTACAAGCACGACGACGAGGACGACGACGCCGAGGAACGCGCCTAGTCGGTCCCGACGCTCAGTCTGACCCGTCCGGCAACCGGTAGCCGCTCGCGTCGTCGCCGACGGCCAGTCCGTCCCGCAGGAGCGACGCGAGCGCCCGGTCCCGCTGGTCGTCGTCCGGCCACACCATCCGGATCTCGTCGGGGGTGACCGGCACGTCGCTCGCGCGGAGCTCGGCCATCACGAGCCCGCGGACCTGTCGGTCGCTCCCGGCGAACTTCGCCTGTCTCGGGGCGCGCGGCCCGTCGTGTTCCGGGTACCCGGCCGCTCGCCAGGCGCAGCGGTCCGCGATGGGGCACACGTCGCACGCGGGGGAGCGGGCGACGCACACGAGTGCGCCGAGCTCCATCACGGCGGCGTTCGTCGTCGCCGCGTCGTCGCGGTCCTCCGGCAGCACCGACTCCATCAGCGGCAGGTCCTGCTTGGCCTTCGCCGGTCCTGGTTCGCCCTCGCCGAGGATCGCTCGGGCGAGGACCCGGCGCACGTTGACGTCGACCACCGGGTGCCGGTCACCGTACGCGAAGACCGCCACCGCCCTGGCCGTGTAGTCACCGATCCCCGGGAGTGCGAGGAGCGCGTCGACGTCGCGGGGCACCACGTTGTCGTGCTGCTCGGCGATCGCGGTCGCCGCGGCGTGCAGCGCGAGCGCGCGTCTCGGGTAGCCGAGCCGGTCCCAGGCCCGCACCGCGTCGCCGGGAGGCGAGTCGGCGAGGTCGCGAGGCGTCGGCCACCGGGTGAGCCATGCCTCCAGTCGGGGGACCACCCGCGCGACCTGCGTCTGCTGGAGCATGATCTCGCTCACCAGCGTGCCCCAGGCCGGGAACCCGGGGCGTCGCCACGGCAGGTCGCGCGCCTCGGCGCGGTACCAGGCGATCAGCTGGGTCGCGATGTCCGGATCGGTCGAGTTCTCCACAGGCTGCCTGGAGGCTCGACTCGCGTTCACCACGACAGCCTACGGTGGGTGCATGGCACGCTGGGCACCAGAAGAGACCGACACGATGGCCGCGATCGCGAACGAGGTGATCGCGCAGGTCGGCACGAACCGCACCGTCGTCGGCATCGACGGCCAGGACGGCGTCGACCTCGAGCGCGTGGCCGCGGCGCTCGTCGCGGGGTTCGAGCAGCAGGGCGTCTCCGCCATGGCGGCCGCCGCGAGCTCGGCCGACGCCGACGCGTTGCGGAACGACCTGGTGGCGCCGTTCCGGTCCACGGGCGAAGGTCCCGGCGTGCTGGTGGTGCACGGGCACGGGGTCCTCGGCGCCGGCGCGCGTGGGCTGTGGCGGTGGTCGATGTGGGTCGAGCAGGAGTCCGGCCGGCTCGAGCGCCGCGCCGACGTCAAGATCGCGGCCTCCGCGGTGCTCGACGTCACCGACCCGGCGCATCCCCGGCGTGAGTGGAACGATGCCTGCTGACGCCGCTGGCGTCCCGCCGCGCTGGTAATCTGCTGCGGTGCTCGCAACCGCTCCCGACGGCATCCTCCTCGTCGACAAACCGCAGGGGATCTCGAGCCACCGTGCCGTGTCCATCGCGCGTCGACGGCTCGACCTGAAGAAGATCGGCCACGCCGGCACGCTCGACCCGATGGCGACGGGGCTGCTGCTCCTCGGCGCCGGCCCCTCCACCAGGCTCCTGACACATCTCGTCGGGCTCGACAAGACCTACACCGCGACGATCCGCCTCGGAGTCTCCACCGACTCCGACGACGCTGACGGCACGCCGGTCGCAGCGGTCGGCGTCGGCTCTGCCGACGTCTCCGATGCTGCGATCGAGGCGGCCGTCGCCACGCAGCGCGGTCCGATCTCGCAGGTGCCCTCGACGGTCAGCGCCATCAAGGTGGACGGTCGGCGCGCGTACGACCTGGCCAGGAAGGGCGAGGAAGTGACCCTGAAGGCGAGGGCGGTGACGATCTCGCGCTTCGACGTGACCGGCCGGAACGACCGTGTCGTGTCCGTGCTCGACGCGTCGGTGCCCGTCGTCGACCTCGACGTCGTGGTCTCGTGCTCGTCGGGCACGTACGTGCGGGCACTCGCCCGTGACGTCGGCGCAGCGCTCGGTACCGGCGCGCACCTGACAGCCCTGCGTCGCACCCTGGTCGGCCCGTTCTCGGTCGACGACGCGGTCGACCTGGAGGACGACTCGGTGGACGTCCGCGGGGCACTCGTGCGGCCTGCCGCCATCGCCCGTACCCTGTTCCCGGTCGTGACGCTCGACGCCGTCGACGCGAAGGACCTCGCGGACGGCAAGCGGATCGGTGCCGACCACCCGGACACCGACGGACCCGTTGCCGCCGTCACCGCGCGCGACGACCGGCTCATCGGCCTCGTGTCGGTGCGCAGGGGGCTGCTGCGCGTCATCACCAACTTCCCGACGACGACCGGAGCCAACGCGTGATCGAGTGGTTCATGTGGGTGCAGTTCGTGCTCGCCGTCGTGATCGGCATCTTCGCCGTGGTGGTCGGGTTCATCGGGTGGAAGCCGAACGACTACACCGTCGGATCGCTCGTCCTCGTCGAACTGCTCCTCATCGCGCAGCTCGTCGTTTCGCTGGTCGCACCAGCGGTCGGCAACCCACCGCGGGGCAACGTCCTCGAGTTCTGGGTCTACGCGGTGTCCGTCCTGCTCGTGCCACCTGCCACCATCGTGTGGGCGCTCGTCGACCGCACGCGGTGGAGCACCGTGGTCCTGGGCGCCGGGGCCTTCACCGTCGCGGTGATGCTCTACCGGATGTACCAGATCTGGTTCGCGCTGAACTGAGGTCGGTCCGCGTCACCGGGGGACCAGGTGTGCCGCGGTGGTCTCCCGGCGTCGGTAGAATCGGTGCAATGGCGACCAAGACCTCACTCGCGACCGGCATCGGTCGCGTCCTCATCGCCGTGTACGGCATCCTCGCGCTCGCGGCGACCGGGCGGAGCGTCGTCCAGATCGCGGAGAAGTTCTCGTTCGCCCCGTTCGCGTACACGCTGAGCGCGATCGCCGCGGTCGTGTACATCGTCGCGATGATCGCCCTGATCGTCCCCGGTCGGTTCTGGTACCGGGTGGCGTGCGTCACCATCGTGTTCGAGATGACCGGCGTCCTGGTGATCGGCACGCTGTCGCTGTTCGACCGTCAGCTCTTCCCGGACGACACCATCTGGTCGTACTACGGCCTGGGGTACGCGTTCGCGCCGCTCGTCCTGCCGATCGCCGGTCTGTGGTGGCTCCGCAAGCACCACCGCACCGCAGGACGCCCCGTTGCCGAGCCCGTCGTGACGGCCGGCGAGTAGGCGGGGAAGCAGCATGCAGTACTACGAGGACGTCGACGACGTCGCAGAGGGATTCGGGCCGAGTGCCGTCACGATCGGCAAGTTCGACGGCGTGCACGTCGGGCACCGTGCCGTGATCGCCCACCTCGAGCGGGCCGCTCGGCAGCACGGGCTGGTGTCCACCGTCGTGACGTTCGACCGGCACCCGCTGAGCATCATCGACCCCGGCAAGGTGCCCCCGGCGCTCACGAGCATCGCGCAACGCCGCGAACTGCTCGACGACGTCGGGGTCGACGCCACACTGCTGCTCCGGTTCGACGCGGAACTGCAGTCGTGGACGCCGGAGACCTTCGTGTCCCGGATCCTCGTCGAGACACTGCACGCCGAGCTCGTCTTCGTCGGGAGCGACTTCCGGTTCGGTGCGAAGGGGGCAGGCGACGTCGCACTCCTGCGGACCCTCGGTGCGCAGCACGGGTTCTCCGTCGAGCTCATCGACGACGTGGACCTGGTCGACGACGTCCGCCCCGACGGGGAGCGTCGCGTCTCGTCGACGTGGATCCGCGAGCTCCTCGGCGAGGGTCGTGTCGCGGAGGCCGCCAGGCTCCTCGGCCGCGAGCACGCGGTCCGCAGCGTGGTGGTGCACGGCAACCAGCGTGGTCGCGCGATGGGGTACCCCACGGCGAACCTCGACCCGTCGTGCGAGGGGTTCGTCCCGGCCGACGGTGTGTACGCCGCCCGGGTGCTGCACGACGGCACGGTGTACCCGGCCGCAGTGTCGGTGGGGAACAACCCGACGTTCGAGGGCGTGCCCGCGAAGCAGATCGAGGCGCACCTCCTCGACGTGGACATCGACCTCTACGGGGAGACCATCTCGGTGCTGTTCGTCTCCTACGTGCGCGGGATGGTGAAGTTCTCGTCGATGGACGAGCTCGCTGCCCAGATGCGACAGGACGACCGGGACATCAGGACCCTGCTCGGGCTCCCGGCGCCCGTCTGACCACCGGGTCTCGCCCGACGACGAAGGCCCCGGCGGATCCGCCGGGGCCTTCGTCGTGGGCGGTGCAGCGTCAGCGGTCGCGCTGGGTCAGCTGCCGAGCGCGTCGAGCCAGATCTTGCGGGCGTCGAGGGCTTCCTGGGCGTCCTTGATCTTGCGGGCGTCCCCGGATGCCTTCGCCGACTCGAGTTCGGATTCGAGCTTGCCGATCGCGTCCTCGAGCTGGCTCGCGAGCCCGGTCGTACGGGCCTTGCGCTCCGGGTTCGACTCGCGCCAGTGCGCGTCCTCGAGCCCGCGGACGTGGTCCTCCACCGCGCGGAGGCGGTCCTCGATGCGGCGGACGTCCCCGCGGGGGACCTTGCCGATCTCGTCCCACCGGCGCTGGATGTCCGTGAGGGCCTTGCGGGCCGCGACCCGGTCGTTCTGCTGGAGGAGCGGCTCGGCCTCGGTCAGGACGGCGAGCTTCGCTTCGAGGTTGGCGGAGTACTCCTCGTTCTCCGCGGCGCTCTCGGCGTGGCGCTGCTCGAACAGCACGTCACCTGCGGCCTTGAACCGTGCCCAGAGCGCGTCGTCGTGGCGCTTGCCCGCACGTCCGGCACGCTTCCAGTCGTCGAGGAGCTGGCGGTAGGTCGGGATGGCGTCCGAACCACGGGGCGCGAGCGCTTCGGCCTGCTGGACGAGCTCCTGCTTGCGGGTGCGGGCGTCCCGGTGCTGCGCGTCGAGTTCGGAGTAGAACGCGCGACGGTGCTGGTCCACCGTGGACCGTGCGGCACGGAACCGCTTCCACAGTTCGTTCGCTTCGTTCTTGGGGATCCGCGGCCCGTCGTGCTGGTGCTGCTGCCACCGCGCGAACACGTCGTCGAGCTGCGCGGTGATCTGCTTCCACTGCGCACGTGCCGGGTCGACCGCTGCGAGCGCCTCGGCTTCCTCGACGAGGGCGGTGCGGAACGCGAGCGCCTCGGCGAGGGCCTGCTGGGCCTGCTCCGCCTGCTCCTTGGTCAGCGACCCGAGCTGCTCGGAGAGCGCTGCGACGCGGTCTTCGAGGGACTTGACGTCGCCGACGACGCGGGCTTCGCCGACGAGCGCGGTCAGGTGCTCGACCGTCCTGGCGACGTCGTTCGCGGACGCGCCGCGCTGCACGCGCTGCTCCGCGATCTTCACCTGACCTTCGAGGTCGGCGTACTTGCGCGCGAAGTAGGCGAGTGCTTCTTCGGGGGTGGCGTCCGGGTACTCACCCACGACACGCTCGGTGTCCTGGTACCGGACGTACACGGTGCCGTCATCGTCGACCCGCCCCCAGGTCGTTGCTTCGTCAGATCCCACAGGTCTCGCCTCGATCGTGGTCGTGCATCACCGACGTCACCGTCGGTACGGTCAGGAAGCCACCCTATTGCACTGGCGAGCCCCGCGACCCGCCAGTGTGCTGGTCTGTGGACTACTGCTCCTGCTTGATCGTCGCGCCGGTGATCGTGGTCTTCACCTTCGGCTCCCCGGTGCCGTCCGAACCGGCGTCCGAGATGCCCTTCGACGTGATCTTCGACACCAGGTCCGACAGGCCGCTGGTGACCTTGCCGACCACCGTGTAGCCGCCGGTCGAGCCGTCGAGCGTGGTGTCGCCGTAGACGATGAAGAACTGCGTCGACTGGGAGTACGTGGACGAGCTGCGGGCGATCGCGATCGTGCCCTTGTCGTAGACGTCGTCGCTCGGCGTGTTCTCGATCGGTCCGTACTGGAAGCCAGCGTCACCCAAGCCGTCGCCGTTCGCCGAACCGCACTGCAGGAACTCGAACCCGTCGCTGTCGGCGAGCCGGTGGCAGCTCGTGCCCTCGTAGAACTGCTTGCGGATCAGGTCGATCTCGACGCTCGTGGCCTGCGGCGCCTTCTTCCCGTCGAGTTCGATCCCGAGCTTCACGTCCTTGTTCAGCGTGAGCGACCCCGTCCACGTCGAGTCCTTCGCGATGGACTTGCTCGGGACGTCCCCGGTGTTCGCGGGGGTGGCGCTGGCCGAGGGAGTCGGCGTGCTGGTCGCGCTGGCGCTCGCACTCGGCTTCGCGTCGGGCTGCGAGCCGGCGAAGGCGAGCTGGGACCCGGTCGCGAGTGCCGCGACGGCGACGAGCGCGCTGATCCCGATGACGTTGTCCCGCACACGTCGGCGGCGTTGCCGGTCGTGGAGGCCCTGTCGAGCCTCGTAGAGACGGAGCCGCTCGCGCGCCTCACGGTTGTCACGCGCCTGGTTCTTCGGTGCCACGGTGCTGGTCTGCCCTCTCGTCGCAGTGTGCTTGCGAGCGTATCGGACCCGCTCCCATGAGTCGGCTGTCAGTGGTTCCACCTACGATTGGGGGCATGGCATCGGATCGATCGGGCATGACCGCGCCCACGACCGGTGGGCGTGTCGGTCTGGCGCAGGGCTCCGTGCCGCTCGCCGTCCGGATGCGTCCGACCAGCCTCGACGAAGTCGCCGGTCAGCAGCACCTCCTCGGGCGCGGTTCGCCGCTCGTGCAGCTCGCGACCGGCACGCGTGAGAACCCCGGCGGTGTCTCCGTGATCCTGTGGGGACCCCCTGGCACCGGCAAGACCACCCTGGCGCAGGCGATCGCCCGCCAGTCCGGACGCGAGTTCGTCGAGCTCTCCGCGGTGACCGCCGGCGTCAAGGACGTGCGAGAGGTGATGGAGAAGGCCCTCACGCACCGTGACCTCTACGGCTCGACCACGGTGCTGTTCCTCGACGAGATCCACCGCTTCAGCAAGGCGCAGCAGGACGCGCTGCTCCCCGGGGTCGAGAACGGCTGGGTGATCCTCATCGCGGCCACGACCGAGAACCCGTCGTTCTCGGTCATCTCGCCGCTGCTGTCCCGGTCGCTCCTGCTGACCCTGAAGCCGCTCACCGACGCCGACCTCGGCATGCTCGTCGACCGTGCGGTGGAGGACCCCCGTGGCCTCGGTGGGTCCGTCGTCCTCGGCGACGAAGCACGCGCCGCCATCGTCCGGCTCGCATCCGGCGACGCCCGTCGTGCGCTCACGGCGCTGGAAGCCGCTGCCGCCTCGGCCGGGGCGGCACAGGACGACGACGACGACAGCGTGCCGGTGGTCGACGCCGACACCGTCGCGGCCGCCGTCGACCGTGCTCTGCTCCGCTACGACCGGCAGGGCGACGAGCACTACGACGTCATCAGCGCGTTCATCAAGTCGGTGCGGGGGAGCGACGTCGACGCCGCGCTGCACTACCTGGCCCGGATGATCGAGGCAGGAGAGGACTCCCGGTTCATCGCCAGGCGCATCATCATCTCCGCGTCAGAGGACATCGGCATGGCAGACCCCCAGGCGCTCCCGATCGCCGTCGCCGCGGCACAGGCGGTGCAGCTGATCGGCATGCCGGAGGGACGGATCCCCCTGGCAGAAGCGGTCGTGTACCTGGCGACGGCGCCGAAGTCGAACGCCGCGTACAACGGCGTCAACGCGGCGATGGCCGATGTCAAGGCCGGCCGGATGGGTGTCGTGCCGAACCACCTCCGGGACGCCCACTACGCCGGTGCGAAGCGGCTCGGGCACGGCAAGGGCTACATCTACTCCCACGACGCCGAGCACGGTGTGGCGGAGCAGCAGTACCTCCCCGACGCGCTCGAGGGCACCGAGTACTACACGCCGACCGCGAACGGGTACGAGCGAGAAGTCGGGCCGCGGCTCGACCGGCTCCGGAAGATCACGCGCGGCACTTCTGGGGACGCCTGAAGCCTGCTATCGTTGACGGGCCTACGTCCTGGTCCCCGCGTGCGGCTGCGTCGGGGACAGAGTGCCACGCAGCGCAGCGCGTTGTGGCGGCACGGGGGCAGAGGTTCGGACTGTAGCCGTCCGATCCCACAGGCTCATCCCTCTGGATCCCTTCACGGGGTTCGTCGGCACGTGCGCGTGCCGAGACCCGTGTTCAGTTCAGCAACAACAGAGAAAAGGACCCTGTGTCTACCAAGTCACGTACCCGCAGCAAGACCCGCCTGTCTCGCGCGCTCGGCATCCCGCTGACGCCGAAGGCGGCCCGGTACCTCGAGAAGCGCCCCTACGGCCCCGGTGAGCACGGCCGCACGCGTCGTCGTGCCGACAGCGACTACGCCGTCCGCCTCCGTGAGAAGCAGCGTCTGCGCGCCCAGTACGGCATCCGCGAGAAGCAGCTGCGCATCGTCTTCGAAGAGGCCCGCAAGACCAACGGCCTGACCGGTGAGAACCTGGTCGAGCTGCTCGAGCAGCGCCTCGACGCCCTCGTGCTGCGTGCCGGCTTCGCCCGCACCACCGCGCAGGCCCGTCAGCTGATCGTGCACCGCCACATCCTCGTCGACGGCAAGCTCGTCGACCGCCCCTCCTTCCGCGTCAAGGAGGGCCAGCTGATCCACGTCAAGCAGCGCTCCGAGTCGCTCGAGCCCTTCCAGGTCGCCGCTGCCGGTGGCCACCAGGAAGTCCTCCCGAAGGTCCCGGGCTACCTCGAGGTCGAGATCGACAAGCTCCAGGCCCGCCTCGTGCGTCGCCCGAAGCGCGCCGAGGTCCCCGTGACCTGCGAGGTCCAGCTGGTCGTCGAGTACTACGCGGCTCGCTGATCCACTGCACCGCCTGAACGGCGGGTCGTCCACATCGGACGGCCCGCCGTTCTGCGTTCCCGGAGCGACGACTAAGCTGGTCGGACGCGCGCCACGGCGCGTGCGAGAGGGAGGCACCGTGAAGCAGCTGTTCGCCGTCGCCGTCGGCGTCGTCATCGGGTTCCTCGTCGCCCACCGGGTCAGCAGGACCTCGTCGGGTGCGAAGTTCTTCGCCGAGGTCGATGCCCGCACGAAGGCCTTCACCGGTGCCGTGGCCGACGGGTACCGCTCCCGTGAAGCCGAGCTCCGCACCGACGACTGACCGTCGCACCGACACGCGGCGACACCGTCGCACCGCACAGCCCCAGCGCCCGTACCCGTTCCACGTCATCAGGAAGCACCATGCAGACCGCAGAGATCCGCCGCCGTTGGCTCCAGTACTTCGGTGACCGCGGCCACACCGTCGTCCCGTCCGCCTCGCTCGTCTCGGACGACCCGTCGCTGCTGTTCACGGTGGCCGGCATGGTCCCGTTCATCCCGTACCTGACCGGACTCATCCCGGCGCCGTACCCCCGCGCGACGAGCGTGCAGAAGTGCATCCGCACCAACGACATCGAAGAGGTCGGGAAGACCCCGCGGCACGGCACGTTCTTCCAGATGAACGGCAACTTCTCCTTCGGCGACTACTTCAAGGAGCAGGCGATCCAGTACGCCTGGGAGTTCCTCACCTCGCCCGAGCCTGACGGTGGGCTCGGCTTCTCGCCTGACGACCTGTGGGTCACGGTGTACGAGGACGACGACGAGGCGATCGCGTTCTGGAAGCAGCACTCGTCACTGCCCGACGAGCGCATCCAACGACTCGGCAAGGACACCAACTACTGGTCGACCGGCCAGCCCGGTCCCGCCGGCCCCTGCTCGGAGATCTTCTTCGACCGCGGCCCGGAGTACGGCATCGACGGTGGTCCGGCGACGGACGACGACCGCTACGTCGAGATCTGGAACCTCGTGTTCATGCAGTACCAGATCGCCGACGTGCGGTCGAAGTACGACTTCGAGATCACCGGCGAGCTGCCGAACAAGAACATCGACACCGGCATGGGGCTCGAGCGCGTCGCCTTCATCAAGCAGGGCGTCGACAACATGTACGAGATCGACCAGGTGCGCCCGGTCCTCGACAAGGCAGCGGAGGTCTCCGGTCGTCGTTACGGCGCGGTGCACGAGGACGACGTCCGCATGCGCGTCATCGCCGACCACGTGCGGTCCTCGCTCATGCTCATCGCCGACGGCGTGACGCCGTCGAACGAGGGACGCGGCTACATCCTGCGCCGTCTGCTGCGCCGCACGGTCCGGGCGATGCGTCTGCTCGGCGTTGAGGGAGCGACCTTCCCCGAGCTGTTCCCCGCGTCGCGTGACGCCATGCGGGACGCCTACCCCGAGGTCGCGTCCGACTACGACCGCATCTCGCGCATCGCCTACGCGGAGGAAGAGACCTTCCTCCGTACCCTGGCACAGGGGACGACGATCCTCGACGTCGCGGTGGACAGGGCGAAGCAGGACAACCAGCCGTCGATCGGCGGGGACACCGCGTTCCTGCTGCACGACACGTTCGGCTTCCCGATCGACCTGACGATGGAGATGGCCGAGGAAGCCGGCGTCCACGTCGACCGCACCGCCTTCGACACCCTGATGTCGGAGCAGCGTGCGCGGGCCAAGGCGGACGCCAAGAGCAAGAAGACCGCGCTGGCCGACCTCAGTGTCTACAGCGCGTTCCGTGCCTCCGGCGAGACCACCTTCCTCGGGTACGACGCCCTCGAAGCCGAGTCCCGCGTGCTCGGCCTCATCGTCGACGGCCAGAGCGTCGACCGTGCGGTCGCCGGCGACATCGCCGAGGTCGTCCTCAGCGAGACCACGCTGTACGCGGAGTCCGGCGGGCAGGACGCCGACCAGGGCTCGATCGTCGGCAACGGCTTCGACCTCGAGGTCCTCGACGTGCAGCGACCGGTGTCCGGACTGTGGAGCCACAAGGTGCAGGTCCGCTCCGGTGAGGTCGGGGTCGGCGACGCAGCCACCACGGTGGTCGACGCCGAGTACCGCAGGGGCGCGACCCAGGCCCACTCCGCCACCCACCTCGTGAACGCGGCGCTCCGCGACATCCTCGGGCCGGAAGCGCTGCAGGCCGGTTCGTACAACAAGTCCGGCTACATGCGCCTGGACTTCTCGTGGAGCCAGCCCGTCTCGCTCGAGACCCGTTCCGAGATCGAAGAGGTCGTGAACACCGCGATCCGCTCCGACCTCGAGGTCTCGACGAGGATCATGCCGCTCGACCAGGCGAAGGAACTCGGTGCGCAGGCGCTGTTCGGCGAGAAGTACGGTGCCGAGGTCCGCATGGTCGACATCGGTGGCCCGTGGTCGCGTGAGCTCTGCGGTGGGACGCACGTCGCGTCCAGCTCGCAGGTCGGTCTCGTGAACCTGGTCGGCGAATCCAGCGTCGGTTCCACCAACCGTCGTGTCGAGGCCCTCGTCGGACTCGAGGGCTTCCGTGACCTCGCGGTCGAGCGCACGATCGTGTCGCAGCTCTCGAGCGCGCTGAAGGCCCCCCGCGCCGACCTCCCGACCCGTGTCCAGTCCCTGATGGAGGACCTCCGTGTCGCGCAGAAGCGCATCGCGGAGTTCGAGTCGGCCGGGCTGCAGCAGCGGGTACCGGCGATCGCCCGTCAGGCGACGACGATCGGCGGGACCACCGTGGTCGCCGAGTCGGTCGAGAACCTCGGATCCGCGGACGACCTGCGATCGCTCGCCACCGGTGTCCGCGCCCAGCTCGGCGACGGCGCCGCGGTGGTCGTGCTCGGCGCCGTGGTCAACGACAAGCCGGCCGTCATCGTCGCGACGAACGACGCCGCCCGTGCGGCCGGGATCCAGGCCGGACCGCTCGCCAAGGAAGCCGCCGGTGTCCTCGGCGGTGGTGGTGGCGGGAAGCCCGACCTCGCACAGGGTGGCGGCACGAACGCCGCGGCACTGCCCGAAGCGCTCCGTGCGGTGACCGCGCGGTTGTCGGCCTGACCATGACGATCCGATCCGGACGCCGGCTCGGCGTCGACGTCGGACGCGCCCGGATCGGTGTCGCCGTCTGTGACCGCGACGGACTCCTCGCAACGCCGGTGGAGACCGTCGCGCGCGACGACGACGCTGACCTGGGGCGGATCCTGACGATCGCCGAGGAGTACGACGTGCTCGAGATCGTCGTCGGGCTGCCGCTGTCGATGTCCGGCACGGACACGCCGTCCACGACGGACGCACGGGAGTTCGCGGCCCGGATCGCCGCGCACCGACCCGTCCGTCTGGTCGACGAGCGACTGTCGACGGTGACCGCCCAGCGGGGGATGCGGCAGGCGGGACGCAACGCCAAGAAATCGCGGTCCGTGATCGATCAAGCGGCCGCTGTTATCATTCTGCAACATGCGCTCGACCACGAGCGCGCGTCCGGCGCCCCACCCGGGGCCACGCTCCCCGAGTAGGGCTGCCCTCCCGTCGCCACCGCAGCGACGGAGCCCCCGCGGAGTCTTCCCGACCGAGAGACCGAGGACCGTTGGCAGACGACCTGGACTGGAACGCGATCATCGCGCCCGGCAACGACGCCGAGCGGCGGGCGAAGCCCGCCGACGGTGCACCCGATGGACGCGACGACGTCCGCTCCGCCGACGGTGCCACAGGGCGCCCGCTGTCCCGACGGGAGGCTCGTGCCCGGGAATCGACGTCGGCTCGCGCGGCCGCCGGGTCGCCCCAGGACGACGTGGAGCGGCCGGTCTCACCGGCCGACGCTCCGGTGGCACGATCCGTCGACGAGCTCCACCCGGAGGTGCACGGCCTGCTCACCGAGGGTGCGGCAGCGCCTGCACCAGGCGACGGCGACGGTGCTGGCAGCACCGGTGGCGGCAGCACCGGTGGTGGATCGGCGGGAGGCGGCGGACGTGGGCGTCGAGGCGGACGCGGTGGAGCCTCCAGGCCGCGCCGTCGGTCGCGCGGCGGACTGATCGCCGGCATCGTCATCGTCGCCGTCGTGCTGGCGGCCGGCATCGGCGCCTACACGTTCGCTGCGCCGAAGGTGCAGCAGGTCATCGGAGCGCTCACCGGCGCGAAGGAGACCGACGACTACACCGGGAACGGGACCTCGAAGGTCACCATCACCATCAAGCAGGGCGACATCGGCGAGGACGTCGCGAAGACCCTGCAGCGGAGCGGCGTCGTGAAGACGTCGACCGCGTTCTACAAGCTCCTGCTGGCATCCGGCGACGTCCAGTTCCAGCCGGGTTCCTACGCGCTGAAGAAGCACATGAGCTCGAAGGCCGCGCTCGCGGCGCTGCAGGACAAGGACAACAAGGTCACCGCGTCCATCGTGATCCCGGAGGGCACCGCGCTCAAGGACATCGAGGCCGGCATGGTCTCGAAGGCCGGGCTGAGCGAGGCCGAGGTGTCGTCGGCCGCGAAGGACGTCTCCGCGTACGGGCTGCCGAGCGGCGTGACCACCCTCGAGGGCTGGCTCTTCCCGGCGACGTACCCGATCAACCCGGGTTGGACCGCGAAGCAGTACTTCCAGTCCATGGTCGACACGATGAAGCAGCACCTGAAGGACGCCGGCGTGGCCGAGGCGGACCAGGAGCACGTCATCGTGTTCGCGTCGCTCGTGCAGAAGGAAGCCGGCCTGGCAGCCGACTACCCGAAGGTCGCCCGCGTGTTCCAGAACCGCCTCGACCAGGGCATGAGGCTGCAGTCGGACGCGACCGTCGCGTACGGCACGGGGAACACCCACCGGGTGACCACCACCGACGCCGAGCGGAACGACGCCTCGAACCCGTACAACACGTACCAGCACGAGGGTCTGCCGCCCGCGCCGATCTCGAACCCCGGTGACATCGCCATCAAGGCGGTCACCCAAGAGGCCACCGGCAACTGGTTGTACTTCGTCACGGTGAACCTCGAGACGGGCGAGACGGTCTTCTCGGACACCTACGCCGAGCACCAGCAGGCGGTGAAGCAGTTCCAGGCGTGGCTCCGCGCGAACCCCTCGTACCAGTAACGACTCGGGCCCTGGCGCTGTGGGAGGATGGACACCATGCTTCGTTGGTTGACCGCTGGTGAGTCCCACGGACCCGAACTGATCGCGATGCTCGAGGGCCTGCCCGCCGGCGTCCCGGTGTCGTTCGAGTCCATCCGTACCGACCTCGCGCGGCGCAAGCTCGGCTACGGCCGCGGCTCGCGCATGAAGTTCGAACAGGACGAGCTGCACGTGTCCGGCGGCGTCCGGCACGGGTACTCCCTCGGCAGCCCGATCGCGATCCGCATCGGCAACACCGAGTGGCCGAAGTGGGTCGAGGTGATGAACCCGGAGCCGGTCGAGCAGACCGAGCTCTCGCGTGGTCGCAGCGCCCCGCTGACCCGCCCGCGTCCGGGGCACGCCGATCTGGTCGGCATGCAGAAGTACGGGTTCGACGAGTCCCGCCCGATCCTCGAACGTGCTTCGGCTCGCGAGACCGCGGCGCGCGTCGCCCTCGGTGCCGTCGCGAAGTCGTTCCTCGCCGAACTCGGAATCCGGTCTGTCGCGCACACGCTGCAGGTCGGGACCGTCCGCGTGCCCGACGGCACCGCACTGCCCCAACCCGACGACGTCGACCGGCTCGACGAGGACCAGCTGCGCTGTTTCGACGCCGACACCTCTGCCCGCATGGTCACCGAGGTCGAGGCGGCGAAGAAGGACGGCGACACCCTCGGCGGTGTCGTCGAGGTGCTGTTCTACGGCGTCCCGCCGGGGCTCGGCTCGCACGTGCAGTGGGACCGTCGTCTCGACGCGCGTCTCGCCGCGGCGATCATGGGCATCCAGGCGATCAAGGGCGTCGAGATCGGCGACGGATTCCAGACGGCCGCCCGCCGCGGTTCCGAAGCGCACGACGAGCTGTTCCGCGAGGACGGCGAGATCATCCGCACGAGCGACCGCGCCGGTGGGACCGAGGGCGGCATGTCCACCGGGACCGTGCTGCGCGTCCGCGCGGGGATGAAGCCGATCGCCACGGTCCCGCACGCGCTGCACACCATCGACGTCGCCACGGGTGAGGACGCCTCCGCGCACCACCAGCGCTCGGACGTCTGCGCCGTCCCGGCCGCCGGTGTGGTCGCCGAGGCCATGGTCGCGCTCGTGCTCGCCGACGCCGTGCTCGAGAAGTTCGGTGGCGACAACGTCGTGGAGACCAAGCGCAACCTCGAGTCGTACCTCGCGTCGATCCCGGAGACCCTGCGTTCACGCCGCACCGAGCCGGCTGAGCCCTCCAGCACCTGGTGAGCGACGAGCACGCCGCGGCTCCCGTCGTCATCATCGGACCGATGGGCGCCGGCAAGTCGAGCGTGGGCAAGCGCGTCGCGAAGCAGCTCGGCGTGCCGTTCACCGACACCGACCGGGTGATCGTCCGAGAGCACGGACCGATCCCGGGGATCTTCGCGGACCGCGGCGAACCGGCGTTCCGGGCGCTCGAGGCCGATGCGGTGGCCGCGGCGATGGCGTCGGGTGGCGTGGTCGCCGTGGGTGGGGGAGCCGTGACACACGCGGCCACGCGTGACGCGATGGCCGGGGCGCGCGTCGTCCTGCTCACCGTCTCACCCGAAGCCGTCGCCGAGCGGATCAACGGCTCGGACCGGCCGTTGCTGGCTTCCGGCGGCATCGACGCCTGGCAGACCATCATGGACGAGCGCGCCGCGACCTACGCGGAGCTGGCGCACATCGTCGTCGACACCTCCCGCCGCCCGATGTCGCACGTCGTCGACGACGTCGTCGCGTGGGTGCGGGGGACAACAGGAGGAACACCGTGACCGAGTCGATCCTGCCAGAGGGCACCACCGAGATCCGCGTCGGGGGCGACGACGGGTACGTCGTGGCGGTCGGCAACGGCTTGCTCGGCTCCGTGCCGGCGCTCCTCGGACCGCGGGTCGCCAAGGTGCTCATCGTGCACGCGCCGACCCTCGGTGCACGCGCTGAGGAGCTCCGCGTGCAACTGGTCGACGCCGGCCTCGAGGCGCTCATCGCCGAGGTCCCGGACGCCGAGGCCGCCAAGCGCATCGAGGTCGCCGCGTTCTGCTGGCAGATCATGGGGCAGTCGGACTTCACCAGGACCGACGCCGTGATCGGGCTCGGTGGGGGAGCGGTCACCGACCTCGCCGGGTTCGTCGCCGCGACGTGGCTTCGCGGCGTGCCGTACATCGCGATCCCGACGAGCGTGCTCGGCATGGTGGACGCGAGCGTCGGCGGCAAGACCGGCATCAACACGAACGAGGGCAAGAACCTCGTCGGCGCGTTCTATCCGCCGAAGGCGGTCGTCGCGGACATCGAGCTCGTGCTGACGCTGCCGCGCAACGACGTGCTCACCGGGTTCGCGGAGATCGTGAAGGCCGGGTTCATCGCCGTGCCGGAGATCCTCGACATCGTCGAAGCCGACGTGGATCGCGCGACCGACCCCACGACGCCGGAGTTCCGCCGAGTGGTCGAGCTCGCCATCGAGTTGAAGGCGCAGGTGGTGTCGGACGACTTCACCGAGCAGGGCCGCCGCGAGATCCTCAACTACGGGCACACGCTCGGGCACGCGATCGAGCACGCCGAGCGGTACCAGTGGCGGCACGGTGCGGCGGTCTCGGTCGGCATGGTGTTCGCCGCGGAACTCGCCCGGTTGACCGGGCACCTCGACGACGCGACCGTGGACCGGCACCGTGCCATCCTCGATTCGCTGTCGCTGCCCACCACGTACCCGCTCGGACGGTGGGAGGGGCTCCTCGCCACGATGCGCCGCGACAAGAAGGCGCGTGCCGGGATGCTGCGGTTCATCATCCTCGACGGGGTCGGCAAGCCCGTCACGCTCGAGGGGCCGGAGGACCACCTGCTCTTCACCGCCTACCAGGAGGTCGGGGTCTAGCGGTCCCGGCTCAGCGGAGGACCTGGAGCGTCCGCCGCCACCACCACTTCACGTGCATGGACACGGTGATGATGTTGGTCCGATGGAACTCCGCCCATTCCTCGGGCGTGGCGCCGTTGTCGAACGCACGGCGCTCGAACTCGTCGGTCGGGACGACGAGCGGCTTCCGCTTCAGCATGGTGGTTCTCCTTCTGTTGGCGACAGGTGCGGACGGGTCCTGATCTGGACGAGCAGTGCCGCTGCGAGACGGCGGTCGTCCTTCGGTGCCCACCGTAGGTCCCGCATGCTCGCGAGGACACTTTCCGAAATGTCGTGTTCCACCCTTGACGTGGTCTGAGTGGTCCAGACGATCCGCGCCCATGCGTGGGTCCGGTCGCTCGACCGCCGCGCCTGGCTCGCGGCGATCCAGGCCATGACCGCTGCGAAGACGGCGGCCGCTGCCGCGATACCAGCGGCGATCAGTGCGGTGTCCATGGGACGAGCCTGGGGTCGCGGACGGGGCCACGAGGCGGCGGCAGGCCGATCTGTGGAACGCGCGCCGAGCCTCCCGGCTGTGGAGGAGCCGTCTGCGGAAGCCCAGCCCGGGGGAGCATGCTGGCCGAGTGCCCAACCCACCCCGCCTGAGCGACCTCGGCGCCGGGCCGGCGGCGGAGCCCGGAACGCTCCGCACCCGCGCGCGCCGGTTCGCCGAGCTCCTGTCCATCGCCCGTCGACACGGCCTGGTGCCGTTCCGACGGCTCGACTTCTCCCGCGACCCCGAGACGTCCGACAAGCGCCGCAGTCAGGCGGAGCACCTCCGCCGCGCGCTCGAAGAAGCCGGCGGCGGGTTCGTGAAGATGGGGCAGCTGCTGTCGACCAGGGACGACCTGTTGCCCGACGAGTGGACCGAGGGCCTCGCGCACCTGCAGCGCAACGTGACGCCGGCGGACCCCGTTGCCGTCGCTGCGCTGCTCGCCAGCGATCTGCACGCGCCCGTCGACGAGGTCTTCCAGTCGTTCGACACGACACCCGTCGCGGCCGCGTCGATCGCGCAGGTCCACCGTGCTCGACTGCACGACGGCACGGCGGTCGCCGTGAAGGTGCAGCGACCCGGTATCGACGACGCCGTCCGACGCGACGTCGACATCGCGCTCCGGGTGGTCCGGTTCATGGCCCGCACCTCGACCGAAGCCCGGCAGATCGGCGTGCAGGACGTCGCGGCGCAGTACGCGGCCGACCTCATCAGGCAGGTCGACTTCACGTCGGAGCTCCGCAACCTCGAGGCGCTCCGCGCGGCGCAGGCACGGAGCGCCCGTCCGGACGAGGTGCGCTTCCCGGACCCGTACCCGGAGCTGTCCGGCCGGCGCGTGCTCGTGATGGAGTTCCTCGAGGGCGACACCCTGAGCGCGATCCGCGCCGCGCGGTCCGACCGCGACCTGGACGAGCCGATGCGGGCGATCCTGCGTGTGTTCCTCCGGCAGGTGGTCTTCGACGGCATCTACCACGCCGACATGCACCCGGGGAACGTGCTCCTGCTCCCCGACGGTCGGCCGGCACTGATCGACTTCGGTTCGGTCGGTCGGCTCGACCCGGGGCTCCGCGACATCGTGCAGGAACTGCTCGCGTCCTACCTGCAGGACGACACCTCCCGCATCGCGGACGCGGTGCTGCGGATGGCCCCGGTCCGGCGGGCGCAGGACGAGCCGGACTTCCGACGGGACATCGCCCGCTTCGTGGCCGAGGAACTGGGGCCTGGTGCGCGCATCGGCGTCGAGACCGTCGACCACGCGGTCGAGGTGTTCGGGCAGTACCGGCTGAAGGCCCCGCCGGACTTCGTGGCCGCTGCCAGGGCGCTCGCGATCTTCGAGGGGACGCTCCGGACCCTGGTGCCGAGCTTCGACCTCCTCGAGGAATCGCGGAACCTCGCTCGTGAGCAGATCCGCGACCAGCTGCGCCCCGGCAAGCTGCGGGACGTCGCGCTGAAGGAGCTCTTCGGGCTCGTGTCGACCGCCCGACGCCTGCCGCGCCGCGTCGACCGGATCGGCGAGGCGATCGAGACCGGGAAGCTCACCGTCAACATCCGGCTCTTCGCGGACCAGCGGGACCGTCGGACGCTGTCCGGTCTGATCCGCCGGGTGCTCCTCGTGGTGCTCGGCGCAGGAGCGGGCGTGCTCGCCATCGTCTACCTGGCGTCGCCCGCGCGACCGACGGCGGCGTTGAGCACCGCGGCGGCCGGGGGTCTGCTCGGTGGCGCCGCGGTGGTGCTGCTGGTCTGGGCGGCGATCGACGCGTGGCGGGCACGACGGCGGGAGTGACGCCGTCGGCTACACTCGACCGGGGCGCGCGCCCGACACCGGGCGCCAGCCGCCCGACACCGGGCGCCAGCCGCCCGAACACTTCACTCATCAATACGAACGGGACATCGAAGACTCATGGCCAGTACCACTGACATCAAGAACGGCGCCGTTCTCATCATCGACGGGCAGCTCTGGTCGGTCGTCGAGTTCCAGCACGTCAAGCCCGGCAAGGGCGGTGCGTTCGTGCGCACCAAGCTGAAGAACGTCGTCTCCGGCAAGGTCGTCGACCGCACGTTCAACGCGGGCGCCAAGATCGAGACCGCGACGGTCGACCGTCGCGACTACCAGTTCCTCTACGAGGACGGCGACTCGTACGTGTTCATGGACACCGACACCTACGACCAGATCCCGGTCCCCGCGACGGTCGTCGGCGACGCGAAGAACTTCCTCCTCGAGTCCGCGATGGTCACCATCGCGATGAACGAGGGCAACCCGCTCTACATCGAGCTCCCGACCTCGATCGTCACCGAGATCGAGACCGAGCCCGGCCTGCAGGGCGACCGCTCGTCCGGCGGCACCAAGCCCGCGACGATCAAGGCCACCGGCTACCAGATCCAGGTGCCGCTGTACCTGGAGACCGACACCAAGGTGAAGATCGACACGCGCGACGGCAACTACCTCGGCCGCGTCAACGAATGAGCGCTCGTTCCAAGGCCCGCAAGCGCGCCCTCGACATGTTGTACGTGGCGGAGGTCCGCGATCTCCCGATCGCGGACGTCCTCGCCACGGAGACCGTCCGGCACCTCGACCAGCCAGAGCGTGCGTCCAGCTGGGACTACGCCCGGCAGGTCGTCACCGGCGTCGAGGAAGCGCGCGCCGAGATCGACGCCGTGATCGTCGACCACGCCCAGGGCTGGTCGATCGCGCGGATGCCGGTCCTCGACCGGTGCATCCTGCGCATGGGCGTCTGGGAGATCCGGTTCAACGCCGACGTGCCCGACGGCGTCGCCATCGCCGAGGCGGTCGAGCTGGCGCAGTCGCTGTCGACCGAGGAGTCGGCCGGGTTCGTCAACGGCGTCCTCGGCGCCGTCGCCGGGGGCCGTGCACCGTCCGGCCGGACGGTCGCAGGGGACCAGGAGTCCCGGTAGGGTTGACCACGTCAGCATCCTTTAAATGCCGTCCTGAGAGGCGGGGAAGGAGGTCGGCGTGGGTACCAGAACGGTCCTGCAGCACCCCGACATCACGCGTGCTCTGACACGCATCGCCCACGAGATCCTCGAGGCCAACCACGGCGGCTCGGATCTCGTGCTCCTGGGCATCCCGACGCGCGGAGCCGTGCTCGCCGATCGTCTCGCGACGATCCTGGCCGGCATCGAGCCCGACTGGGCCGATCAGCGCGACCAGCGCGTCGGCACGCTCGACGTCACGATGCACCGCGACGACCTCGGCCACGGCATCGGTCGTGCGCCGCACCGCACGACGATCCCGACGACCGGCATCGACGGCAAGGTCGTCGTGCTCGTCGACGACGTGCTCTACTCGGGCCGCACGGTCCGCGCGGCGCTCGACGCGCTGCAGGGGATCGGCCGGCCGCGCGCCGTCCGGCTCGCCGTGCTCGTGGACCGGGGGCACCGCGAGCTCCCGATCCGTGCCGACCACGTCGGCAAGAACCTGCCGACGGCGTCCGACGAGCGCGTGACGCTCCGGCTGACGGAGACGGACGGCACCGACGAGGTCGTCATCGAACAGAGCGAGCAGCAAGGCGGGACGCCGGGGGCCGCCTCGTGAAGCACCTCCTCTCCACCGCGGACCTCTCCCGCGCCGAGGCGATCCACATCCTCGACGTCGCCGAGGAGATGGCCGAGGTCAACACGCGAGAGGTCAAGCGGCTGCCCGCGCTCCGCGGCAAGACCGTCGTGAACCTCTTCTTCGAGGACTCCACGCGCACCCGCATCTCGTTCGAGGCCGCCGCGAAGCGCCTGTCCGCCGACGTCATCAACTTCGCCGCGAAGGGCTCCAGCGTCTCGAAGGGCGAGTCGCTCAAGGACACCGTGCAGACCCTCGGTGCGATGGGCATCGACGGCATCGTCATGCGCCACGGCGCGTCCGGCGCCCCGCGGGTGCTCGCCGACGCGGACTGGATCGACGTCCCGGTGGTGAACGCCGGCGACGGGACGCACGAGCACCCAACCCAGGCCCTGCTCGACGCCTTCACGATGCGCCGCCGCCTGCACGGCAGTGCCTCACGCGGCCAGGGCCTCGACGGTGTGCGCGTGCTGATCGTCGGTGACGTGCTGCACAGTCGCGTCGCACGGTCCAACGCGTGGCTCCTCCGCACGCTCGGTGCCAGCGTCACGTTCGCGGCGCCGCCGACGCTGCTGCCCGCCACCACGACCCCGTTCGGCGCCGCCGTGCACCACGACCTCGACGCGGCCCTCGCCGAGGACCCCGACGTCGTGATGACGCTGCGCATCCAGCAGGAGCGGATGAACGACGCGTTCTTCCCGAACCCACGCGAGTACACCCGGCACTGGGGGCTCACCGCGGCCCGGTTCCAGCGGCTGTCCGAGCGCACGCTCGTGATGCACCCCGGCCCGATGAACCGCGGGCTCGAGATCGCCGGCGTCGCCGCGGACGACGCCCGCTCGACCGTCGTCGAGCAGGTCGCCAACGGCGTGAGCGTCCGCATGGCGGTGCTGTACCTGGCACTGACCGGAAACGAAGCGAAGGAGACCATCGCATGACCGCCCACCTCATCCGCGGCGCGCAACTGGTCGACGGCACCCGTGCCGACATCCGACTGGAGGCCGGGCGCATCACCGCGGTCGGGTCCGGTCTCGACGCGGCCGGTGCCACCGCCGTGGACGCGGACGGCCTGATCGCCATGCCCGGTCTCGTGGACCTGCACACCCACCTCCGCGAGCCCGGCTTCGAGGAGTCCGAGACGGTCCTGTCCGGCTCGCGTGCCGCGGCCGCCGGCGGCTTCACCGCCGTCAACGCGATGGCGAACTCGAGCCCGGTGGCCGACACGGCAGGTGTCGTCGAGCAGGTCCAGGCCCTCGGTGACGACGCCGGCTACGTCACGGTCCGTCCGATCGGTGCCGTCTCGCAGGGGTTGCAGGGCACGCACCTGTCCGAGATCGGCGCGATGGCGACGTCCAGGGCGAAGGTCCGGGTGTTCTCGGACGACGGCTCGTGTGTGTCCGACCCGCTGCTGATGCGGCGCGCGCTCGAGTACATCAAGGGCTTCGGCGGTGTCCTGGCGCAGCACGCGCAGGAACCCCGCCTGACGATCGGCGCGCAGATGAACGAGGGGCGGCTGTCGTCGGAGCTCGGGCTCGCCGGCTGGCCGTCGGTGGCGGAAGAGGCGATCATCGCCCGCGACGTCCTGCTCGCGGACCACGTCGGTGCGCGGCTGCACGTGTGCCACGTCTCGACCGCCGGCAGCGTGGAGGTCATCCGCTGGGCGAAGTCCCGCGGGATCGACGTCACCGCGGAGGTCACACCGCACCACCTCGTGCTCACCGAGGACCTCATCGCCGGGGTCGACGGTGCACCGGGGTACGACGCCAAGTACAAGGTGAACCCCCCGCTCCGCTCCCGCGAGGACGTCGACGCCCTGCGCGCCGCACTGGCCGACGGCACGATCGACATCGTCGCGACCGACCACGCGCCGCACACGGCAGAGGCCAAGTGCTGCGAGTGGCCGGCGGCCGCCAACGGCATGGTCGGCCTCGAGTCCGCGCTGAGCGTCGTGCACGCCGCGGTGGTCGAGGACGGCCGACTGGACTGGGCGGACGTCGCGCGCGTGCTCTCCAGCGCTCCTGCGCGGATCGGGCAGGTCGCCGGTCACGGGCACGCGATCGCTGCCGGTGCCCCCGCGGAGATCACGCTGTACGACCCGAGCGCGGTCCGCGAGTTCGCGGTGACCGACCTCGCCGGACAGTCGCAGAACTCGCCGTACCTCGGCATGCGGCTCCCGGGTCGGGTCGTCGCGACCTTCCACCAGGGCTACCCGACGCTCCTCGACGGCGTCCTGGTCGACACCGAGACCGTCGCCGCCGCAGCGGCGGCGACGGCCGGGACGGCGGCGACCGCATGAGCGGTGACGCCGCGCGCTGGCTGCTGGGCGGGGTGATCCTGCTCGCCGTGGCCGCGCTGTTCGTCGCCATGGCACGCACCTGGCGGACGCGGGCCCGCAAGCAGGCGGAATCCGTGCCTCCCGTCAGCGTGCCGGCCGACCCCGGGCCGGAAGCCGGGTCGTGGGACGGGTTCACCGTCGCGACGACCCGGGCCGACACCCCGCTCGAACGCATCACCGCAGGCGGACTCGGTTTCCGCGGCCGCGGCGGCGTGACCGTCCACCGGGACGGCGTGGTCCTGCACCTCGCCGGAGCCGACGATCGCTGGGTCGCCCGGGACGCCGTCCGCGGCGCCGACCGCGCCACCTGGGCCATCGACCGCGTGGTCGAACCCGGGGGACTGGTCCGTCTGCGATGGACGGCGACCGGCGCCGCAGGTGCGACGGACCTCGACACCTACTTCCGGTTCCCGGAGGGCGACGCAGCAGCACTGCACGCGCTCCAGGAGCTGGCGACGAAGCACAACCACCCGCACCACGCGGGCGAAGGGACGAACTGATGACACGCGAACGGGCCGTGCTGGTCCTCGAGGACGGCACCCGGTACGACGGATGGGCGTACGGCGCCCGCGGGCGGACACTCGGCGAGGTGGTCTTCGCGACCGGGATGACCGGCTACCAGGAGACCCTGACCGACCCCTCGTACGCCGGGCAGATCGTGGTGCAGACCGCGCCGCACATCGGCAA